>Ga0209292_1000259_pt1 | contig 73973 bp, 67 predicted proteins | sample GOMGulsemesocosm_2_FD_184634 | JGI IMG/M metagenome (GOLD analysis project Ga0209292, IMG submission 184634) | Methane-oxidizing microbial communities from mesocosms in the Gulf of Mexico - GOM9C Gulf of Mexico (SPAdes) (version 2) | ecosystem: Environmental > Aquatic > Marine > Cold seeps... | reverse complement strand
TTGTCAAATACGTCGGTGCTGCTTACCTTATCTATCTGGGTATTAAAGCCCTATTTGAAAAAAAAGGTCTTACGTTAGCAAAAACGACACAAGAATTAACGGCCCCAGCCGCCTTTCGTCAAGGGGTCTTATTAGAAGTATTAAACCCTAAATCAGCCATGTTTTTCTTGGCGTTTTTACCGCAATTCGTCAATCCTGAGCAAGGTTTCGTTGCGTTACAACTTATAACGCTCGGGCTTTTATTCGTCTTGATGGGGCTTTTGAGTACCTTGGTTGTGGCTTTAACTGCCGGTCGAATCGGGGCCTTTCTTCGCCGAAACCCCGTATTAATGCGTCGACAAAATAAAGCTGTCGGCACACTTTATTGTGGTTTGGGTATTCGGTTGGCGTTGCAGGAAAGGTAAGGTTTTTCTCTTTTTTCTCTTTTTTCTCTTTTTTGATATTAAATAAGGCATGCATGTGATTAAGAATTTTATCGATACCAAGGCGCAGTCCCGTGAAGGTTCCCATGAGGGAATTGGACCTTATGATTTGCATGAAATTTGGTCTGCTTCGGATTTTAAAAGCAATATTGATTTCATTGATAGGGTGGTGATCCCGCCGAATTCAACAGTGGGTTACCATAAACATGGTAACAATGAAGAGATGTATATTGTGCTTGAAGGCAGTGGCGAAATGACCTTAAACGGCAAGAAAACATCGATTAAGAAAGGGGATATGATTTTAAATCAGCCAGAAGGTGAGCACGGTCTTATTAACCACTCTTCAGGCAATATTGATTTATTGGTGATCCAAGTATCACTTTAACTTGCACGGAGTAGTCGTATTAAATGGATTTAACGTTGAAAAATAGAGCGATGAATAAAAAAGTCAGTACTCGAGCTGATAATCATGCCCAATCCCTGTATAAAAAAGTATTAGGCGCCAAAAACGAGGCGACAATAAAAAACTTATTCTCTGTTGATGGCGTCTATATGGTGGTCAGAAATGTTTAAGTTAATAGACGTTAGAGTTTTAGCCTTATGATAAATACTGAACCCTATATAAAGTGCCTCAAAGACGAACTGAGGCGAGTCAGTAGCCCTGAAAAAGCCGCATCCAGCAAACGTTATTTTACTGAAGGATTTAGGTGTTTGGGGGCCAATGCTGCTGATATCAAGCTCATCTTAAAAGACTTTCAAAGCCAATACTCTGAGCTGAATGCCGAGCAAACTCTCACCATTAGTGAGGTTTTTTTGAAGGAAGCACAATACAACGAAGAGTTCTTATTAGCTTTCGCCCTAATCAATAAATTTGTAAAGCGCCATTATGATGATATTTTGCTAGAACGTGTTGAATATTGGTTAGAACACTATGCTGACAATTGGTCGCTGGTGGATGATTTATGTATTAAGCCTGTATTTAACTTTTTGATGACTCGACCCCATCTTATTGAATCCATGCAACACTGGGCTCACTCAAAAAGTCCTTGGTGCCGTCGTGCAAGCTGTGTGGTCTGGGTGAAGTTTATCAAACGTAAAATAGGCAAAGAGATCTATTATCTGGACCCATCCTTGATCTTTCAGCAGTGCGACTTATTGCTGGAAGATGATAATGCGTTTGTTCAAAAAGCCGTGGGTTGGTTGCTAAAAGCAACTTCTGTTGAGCATGAGACTGAGGTGATTGAATTTATTCAAGGTAATGTTTCACGCTTTAAGCGATCGACATTGCGTTATGCCATAGAAAAAATGCCGGTAGAAACAGGTAAACAATTACGCGTGTTAGCAACATAAGCGAACTAATTTAACAATAGAAAAAGCTTTTCAATGGATTGTGTGATTTCTTTTTCATCTATTGCACCAAAGCCAAAACGAATATGAGAAGGCGCAACATGCTCCTTGGTATAAGACGTATTAAGGCTTGAATCTTGATTCAATTGGTTAATGTTTTTTAAATCCGTGAGTGCTTTAGTGTTGACTAGTTTTGATATATCAACCCAGATGGCCATGCCACCTGTGGGCAGTTTGAATGAAACCTTATCTGCAAATATTCGACTAAATTCACTTGCTGCAAAATTACGCCTCGCTTCATATTGTTTTCTGGTTTTTCGGATATGCCTTTTCACTTCTCCTGATGTCATTAAGTCAGATAAAACATGTTCTGTGATGGTATTGCCTTGTCTGTCAATCAGCACCACTTCTTGAGCGGCTCTTTCAATAAAGGCGTCATTAGCAACCATGTAACCCAGCCTTAATCCGGGGGCGAAAACTTTGGACATTGAGCCTATATGGATCACATTCTCAGCATTGGGTAGGCTGGCTAGGGGTGGAACGGGGTTGGCATCATAGTGAAATTCATGATCATAATCATCTTCTATTACGGCAAATTTGTAGGTTTTAGAGAGGGCCAATAATGCTAACCGCCTAGCCATTGGGAGACATACCGTGGTGGGGTATTGATGATGCGGAGTGACATAAATAGCCGCAACCTCATGGTTACTAAGTATGTCTTGTAAGTGGTTAATATCTAGACCTTTATTGTCTAGTTTGCATTTAATTACTTGAAATCCGTTTGACTCAAATGCCGCTCTAGCGGGCGGGTAACATAAGTCCTCCATAATGATGACGCCCTGACTAGGATCTAAGATTCTAGAGGTAAGATAAATCCCCATTTGGCTACCTCGCACAATACATACCTGCTCTGTTGAGCAGTGCATAAATCTATCATCCGTTAGCATTTTTTGGATGGCGTGACGGAGCTCAATCGTGCCTCTGGGATCCCCGTATCCCAAGTGGGAATGGCGACTTAATTGAATGCAAACGCGACGATATGTTCTTGCCAGCAAGTCGTAGGGTATTAAGCGGGAATCGGGGGTGCCATCGTTTGAAATGGGAATTTCGTCATAAGAGCTGACGGCATTCTGATAAAGCATTTCAACTAATTCAGAGGGCACTTTTGTATTGTGTGTGCTATTCATTAAGGTTTTGTTTTGCTGTGACAAACCCAGTTCAGGCAGTGTTTCTGACACAAAGGTACCGCTTCTAGGTTTTGTAACTACCCAGCCTTGTGCCTCTAGCTCTTCATAAACTTGTTGTACTGTTTTGCGGTTAACGTTTAATTGTTTTGCTAATGAGCGTGAGCCGGGGAGCATACTCCCTGTGGCAAGTCGTCCTCCTAAAATATCAGAGGTTAAGGTATTTAATAATTTGGCGTGCAGTGTTTTCCCCGGACTATCTTCTAACCAAAACTGTACTTCCCAAGGTCTTAACATAAAAATGACTCACTATTGAAGCGTTCGTTGGAGCAGAAACTATGATGGAATCAAAATAATAACTGGACCCTATAAACAAAATTTTCTGGATCTTATTAGTAATCCAGTTTAGCGCTACCTTGTCTCTGCCGTCAAAATAAAAGAACGAAGGAGTTTGCCATGAAGACAGCAGAGAAAACGAAAAAAGAGTTAATGCAAAGTGCTCAGGAAAGTATGCAAAATGTGATTCAGGATATGGTGCTTAGTGATAGACAAAAGCTTGCTTTGACGTCACGAATACTATTCGAAAAAGGTCATGATGTGGGTTTAGCGGGTCAAATTACCTGTCGTTCAAGTCAACCTGATACCTTTATTACTCAAAGATTTGGCTTAGGTTTTGATGAAATAACGGCTGATAACCTTATCGAAGTCGATCAAGACCTTAATCCCATCAACGCTGAGGGTATGGCTAATCCGGCTAACCGTTTTCATACTTGGATTTACAAAGAACATCCAGAAGTGAACTGTATTGTTCATACTCATCCAACCTATATTGCCGCCTTATCAATGCTCAAAGTACCGCTGATCATTTCTCAGATGGACACTTGTGGTTTATATAAGGATTGCGCATTTGTGAGTGATTGGCCGGGTGTGCCTGTGGGTAACGAAGAAGGCATTCTCATTTCAAAAGCACTAGGTAATAAGCGTGCCGTTTTTCTGGCGCATCATGGTCAACTTGTGACGGGAAGAACCATAGAAGAAGCCTGTAATTTAGCCATTCTCATTGAACGCGCGGCCAAGTTGCAGCTCTTGGCAATGGCCGCGGGAGAGATAAAACCTTTACCTGCTGAATTGGCACAAGAAGCCCATGATTGGGTCTCAACCGATAAACGTAACAAAGTGAATTTTGCCTACTATGCAAGGCAAACACTTAAAAACCACACAGATTGTTTATAAGGGGAAAAGCATGAATTTATCAGGAATTATTGGGTATCCAGTCACCCCTTTTAGCCAAAATAATGAGACTGTTGATTTTGACAAATTGGGTGTTGTTATTGATATTTTGCTTGAAGCTAAAGTCGATGCCATTGCTGCTTTAGGCAGTGCCGGTGAAGCCGCTTATTTGAGTCCGTATGAATGGGAGCAGGTCGCCAAATTTACCATACAGCATGTGGACGGCAGAGTACCTGTTGTGATTGGTATTGCCGAACTCACTACGGCACAAGCAATCGAAAAAGCGAAATATGCCAATCTTGTTGGCGCTGACATGATTATGGTATCGCCATTTTCGTATTATAAACTGAGTGAAGCTGAGATTTTCCTGCATTATGAGAGTATTGCTAAGGCTAGCCCATTACCTATTATGATTTATAACAACCCAGCAACCTGCGGGGTGGATATGTCACCGCAATTTATGCTGGAAATGGTCAGTGATATCAAAAATGCCTGTATGATCAAAGAAAGTACAGGTGATATTCAGCGTATGCATAAAATTTTCACCTTATCCAATGGCACTGTGCCATTTTTCAATGGCTGTAATCATTTAGCTTTAGAAGCACTTAATGCGGGGGCAAGTGGTTGGTGTACCGCTGCGCCATGTTTGATTGGTGATCAACCCAAACAATTATTTAATGCTGTGAAAGAGGGTAATGCTGAGGAAGCACAACGCCTTTTTTATCAACAATATAACTTTCTCGAATTTATCGTCAGTGCAGGCCTAGCTGCCGCGGTTAAATCAGGTTTGTCCATGCGAGGTGAAAATGTCGGGCATCCTAGGAAACCCTTGTTACCGCTCGCGGGTTTAGCCTTGAGCCAATTAGAAAACATTTTGATGAGTATAGAGTAAACGACTTAATAAAAAGGAGGTCTCAAAAGAGGCCCCCTTTTTATGCTGTTTACAACGGGAAAGCCCATTTAATTAACGCACGTAATCAGCACCGGTAATATCAATAGTAGAGCCAGTAGCATGTCTGACTTTTCCAGTTGCTAAAAAGCAAATCATTTCGGCAATATCGATAGGGGGAGTCACTTCTTTCATGGGTAAAGCTGCACACACAGCGTCTTCTCCTACTTTTGCAATATGAGCTTCTGCCATTTCGGTTCTCACCCAACCCGGCGCTAGGGCATAAGCCAGTATGTTTTTTCCCGCAAAACCACGGGCAATACCTTTGGTTAATGCGAGTAAACCGCCTTTTGCTGCACCATATGCCAAGTGTTCTGCATTATCACCACGGTGAGAAGAACGGCTCGCCATATTAATGATGATACCCGCGCCCATGATCTCAAAATGTTGAATGCTATATCGACATAAATCCGCTGCAGCAATCAAGTTAACTTGAAGGTTAGTATCCCAACCAGTACGCCAGTCATTATCGTCATCAATATGAGATGACACATAAACCCCCGCATTATTGACAAGCACATCGACTCGGCCTCGCCAATTTAAAGCACTTCGCCATAAGGTTTGTATCTCATCAGACTTAGAGAGATCTGCTTTAATTGCGAACCCTCGCTCACCAAATTCCGCTTCAAGGGCGAGTGCAGGTGTTGCGTTTGAGCTGTAATGAATAATGACATTAGCACCATCTCTAAAGAGGGTTTTCGCTATCACAAGACCGATACCTTTGGATGCGCCTGTGACAAGTACGGTTTTACCTTTAAGTGGGTGTGAACACATGGTTGAATCCTTAGGCTACGGCTTGAGCGCCGGTTATTTCGACTAGTGAACCACACATAAATGCAGCTTCGTCAGACATCAGAAATGCGACTAATGCGGCCACTTCGTCAGGTTTTCCAATACGTCCAAATGGCACCATAGCATCTAAATCGGCAATCGTTCTGCCGGAGCGAATAACACCCTGTTCCAGCATGGGGGTGTGGATTTCACCTGGGCACACTGCATTTACGCGTATTTTTTGAGGGGCATAATCTCTTGCCAGATTTTGAGTAAAAGCGGCGACCGCCGCCTTGGTCACATTATAGGCAATATGGCTTGGTGCAGGGTGTAGCCCCCATTGTGATGCCGTGTTGACGATGGCACCACCACCCGCTTTGATCATATGAGGTAATACGGCTTGGCATAAATAAAACATACTATGAACATTGACATCAAAGCTCATTAACCAATCACTGTCTTCCAAAGAGAGTAGGTCTCCGCGACGGTTTATGCCGGCGTTATTCGCCAGCAGGTCAATGCTGCCATGGCGCTCCAAAATATCTGCGACAAGTGCTTGGCAGGCTTGTTTATTAGCAATATCTGTCTGTGACGCCTCAGCCTTAAGTCCCTTTTCTTTAAGCTGTATTACCAGTTTATTAGCACTGGCAATATCAAGATCGCAGACAACCACCCTTGCGCCTTCGGTTGCTAATCGTTCACAAATGGCTGCACCAATACCGCCTGCGCCGCCGGTCACGATAGCTATTTTATTTTCAAATCGGTTTTGCATGATATTTACTCTATTTTTGTATTTATTGTGTATACGTTTTATTCTGTTTTCTCGCGAACCATTGTCTAAGTCAAGCTTTCTTTCATTAAATAAAAGCGGTTTGAGCTATCAGAATTGATAAATAATGTGTTTAAAAATATTTTGTAACGTCAGTATTATCTATTTTAAGAGAAAGGATGTTTTGAAAAATTCATAATATTCAATTACTTAATATTGATGATGATCTTTTTAACTAGTTTTAAATAGTTATGAAAAATGCAAAAAAGCAATCTTGTATTTTTTAAATATACAAAATTATCTTGACTCGCCTGATTTGTGTATTCATAGTGTATTCAAGAGTTTGGTTGTGAACGACCTTCTCTGATGGTTATACCTCCCATGTAAAACAAAATAAAAACGACATTAGCAGTAGGAGATACACATGAAATTGATTAAATCACTACAAAAAATCGGCTTAGCAACATCGCTTTTAGCATCGGTCATGTTTTCTGGCATCACAGGCGCAGCGGAATCTGAAGCTGTTTGGGAAAATGCTCAAAAGCGTGGTGCACTAAGATGTGGTGCTGCCGTTGCACCCCCTTATGTAATTCGTGACCCGAAATCGGGCGAATACAGCGGTGTATATGTCGATTTATGCCGAGAGTTTGCAGAAACGCATTTGGGCGTGAACGCCGTTTTTGTTGATACCACTTGGGATAACATTATTGCAGGCTTGCAAGCCGGTAAGTGGGATATGTCACTGGCGCTGAACCGTAAGCCTAAACGAGCGATGGCTGTGGGCTTCACTATCTCTCCTATGTATCAAGAAGTGTCTTTTGTCTTTAATGGCGAAAACCCTAAAATTTCACCTTCTGCTAAATATCTAAATGATTTCGACAAGGAGGGGATCACCCTGGCTGTTATGTCCGGCACGGTACAAGAGCAAGGCCTAACCAGTGTTATTCAGAAAGCGAAAATATTACGTCTTCCGGGCAATGATGAAACGCGGTTGGCTTTAATTTCACGTCGAGCGGATGTGTTAGTCGATGCTGCCGATACTAATCGAATCTTTACCTCAATTAATAAAGAGTGGGCGGTAGATGTCGCACCGACTCCGGCATTGTTAAAACAGGGCATTGCTTTAGCGGTTCGCAAAGGCGTGTCTTGGTCTGATATCGAAGTGTTTAATATCTTTTTGGAAGAGAAAATTGCCAAAGGTGATGTTGCTCGTCTAGCGCAAATGTACACAGAAAAATCCATCGAAGCGGCTGAGTAATTAGACGTCAGGGGCGAGGTTATCCCTTGCTCCTGACTGGCTTAATAGAGGAGTAAACCATGATTAGTTCTAATGCTCATTCAGTAAAAAATGCACCAAATACCGCTTTAAACCAGATGGGCACAGAGGCTTTTGTCTCTATCAGAGGCTTGGAAAAAAGCTACGGTCCCAATATTCATGTTCTTAAAGGGCTGGACCTTGATATGCAGCCTGGGGATAGAATTGTTGTGATAGGACCCAGTGGCGGCGGTAAAAGCACCTTATTGCGTTGCATGATGGGTTTAGAGGAAATTGCCGCTGGGGATATTACCTTAGGGGGTGAAGGTTATATTTCTGCTGCACCCGGCAAAAAAGGCATAAACAAGTTAAATAGAGAGGTACAAAAGCGCGTCGGTATGGTGTTTCAGCATTATACCTTGTTTCCCCATCTCACTATTTTAAGCAACTTAACGTTAGCCTCAGTGAAATCTCGTGGTATTAGTCGTCAAGAGGCTAATGCAAAAGCTATGTCCTTACTTGAGCGTTTTGGCTTAGCAGATAAAGCAAGGGCTCATCCAAGTCAGTTATCTGGTGGTCAAAAACAACGTGTCGCTATTGCTCGCGCACTCATGTTATCGCCTGAACTGATGCTGTTTGATGAAGTTACCTCTGCTTTGGATCCTGAGTTAGTGAATGAGGTAGAGTCGGTCATGCTGCAGTTAGCCGAGCAAAAAATGCCGATGATGATAGTGACTCATGATATGTGGTTTGCCAAAAATATAGCCACCCGAGTCGTGTTTTGTGCAGGCGGTGTCATTGTTGAAGATGGCACACCGGAGCAAGTATTTGGTAACCCTAAAGAGCAGCGTACTCGTGAGTTCCTAGAAAACGTATTACATGCAGGTCACTGATTATGAATTACGAAATCGATTTTTTCTACGTACTTAAAGGCATAGATCAACTACTCGAAGGCTTGTTGGTGACTGTCCAATTAACGCTAACGTCTGTTGTGATTGGAGTGATTGGTGGTTTCCTTGTCTGCCTTATGGCAATGAGTCAATCACGGTTAATCAGACTTCCGACCATGGCCTTTATTGAAGTATTTCGTTGCACACCGGCTTTGATTCAAATTGTTTGGATTTTCTACTGTGTGCCCATGTTGTTTAATGTGTTTTTGGACCCTTTTGTGATGGGCGTACTGGCCTTATCTCTAAATTTAATTGCCTTTAACGCAGAAGCCTATCGGGCGGCAATACAGGCGATTCCTAAAGCTCATTTGGATGCGTCTATCGCCCTAGGTTTAACACCATTACAGACCAATTTGTATGTTGTGTTACCGCAAGCAATACGTTTAGGTATGCCGGTTCTAGTGACTAACGCCATCAGCATTTTTCAACAGAGTGCACTGGTTGCCATAGTGGCGATTGAAGATTTGATGTATATGGGCAAGCTACTTTCGACAGAAACCTACCGACCAATAGAGACCTTTACCTTTGTTGCTTTGATGTATTTTGCCATTGCTTTACCTGTGATGCTACTGAGTAGCCGTCTGGAAAAACGTTATAAAACGGCGAATAGCTGAGGTGTTTTATTATGACTTATACAATTGATTTTCTATTTTTGTTTGAATATTGGGAGGTATTGCTCGAAGGCTTGATGACGTCTTTACAAGTCACGGGTCTTTGTTTGCTGTTAGGTCTTGCTTTGGGGTTTTTGGTGAGCTTAATGCGGGTTTCCAGCAATAAACTAATATACTCAGTGAGTACGGTTTATGTTGAGTTTTTTCGTGGCACACCCGTATTGATACAGCTTTTTTGGATCTTTTTTTGTTTGCCTCTGATTTTGGGCACAGAGATTAGTAATTTTAGTTCTGCAGTGATTGCGTTAACGCTTTATATGGGCGCGATATCGAGTGAGACCTTTCGTGCCTCATTACTCTCTATCGATAAAGATCAATCAGATGCCTGTGTCGCACTAGGGTTAGATTCACTGACTAAAATTATGCATGTGATTTTGCCTCAAGCCATACTAAGAGCCGTACCTACCTTGCTTTCCAATACGGTGAGCTTGTTTAAAGAAAGTGCCTTGGTCTCTGCAGTGGGTATGTCAGATCTTATGTATATTGGACAGAATATTTCCAGCGTTACGGCTAAGCCAGTTGAAATGCTGACAGCAGTGGCTTTCATTTACTTTATTATTGCTTTCCCTCTGACAAGGTGTGTCAGTTTATTGGAAGGTAAACTGATTCATAAAATTGCCATTTAGTGTTTTTCATGATCAATCAGTGCATAGGCGGAAGATGCAAACTATGAAAGCAAAACCGAAAGTCGTCGTCATTGGTGCAGGTATTATTGGTGTGACATCCGCCATCAATCTGCAGAAAAAAGGCTATCAAGTCACCTTGCTGGATAAGGAAGGCGTTGCTGCTGGGGCTTCTACAGGTAACTGTGGTCTGATGGCAGTGAGTGAGATAGTGCCTATCTCTAAACCTGGCGTGCTGTCTCAAGTACCCGGTTGGTTAATGGACCCAGAGGGGCCTGTTACGGTAAGGGCAAAACATGCACTGACTATGATGCCTTGGTTTATGCGTTTTCTGCGTGCTGGTAAGGCACATAATGTATTGGATATCGCTCAGGGTTTGACGCAATTATCAAATAAAGCAGCAGAGGCTTATGCGCCTTTACTTCATGAAAGCGGGATAGAAGATATTTTGAAACCCCATGAAGTTATCTATTTGTTTGATGATCGCAAAGAGATCAAAGAGGATCAGTTTTCTTGGGATTTAAGGCATGCTTGTGGTTTTAAAACGGAATTTCTTGAAGGTGATCAAGTGCGTGAACTTGAGCCAGAAGTCAGCAAAAGCATTGATAGTGGCATGCTAATGAAAGGCTGGGATTATTTTTCAGATCCACAAAAGTTAACCCAATCTTTGGCAAATACCTTTAGCCAAAATGGCGGGGTAATTCGCCTAGCTCAGGTGAGAGACTTTATCAAACGTGATGGCGAAATTATGGCTGTTGTATTGGATAATGATGAAAAGTTGGAAGCAGAAAATTTTGTGATTGCTTGTGGTGCTTGGTCCCGTACTTTAGCGGAACAGCTGGGAGACTATATTCCTGTTGAAGCCATGGCGGGTTATAACACCACGATTATTGAGCCAAATGTGAGCCTTAAACATCCATTGTTACATCATAATGGAGGTTTTGTTATCACGCCTATGGAGATGGGTTTACGTGTCGGAGGCACCTTGGAATTAGGGGGGCTTAATAGCGAACCAAATTACCAGCGTGTTAGGGCGATTACCCGTAAAGCAAAAAATATTCTACCGGGCTTGGAGGTGGTCGAAAAAACCGAGTGGGTAGGCTATCGACCCATGATGCCAGACACCTTACCTGTGATTGATCATTCGCCCCGTTTTAATAATTTGGTATATGCCTGTGGTCATGGTCAACTGGGTATCACTTACGGTGCAATTACGGGTGAACTTGTCGCCGACTTGGTATTCAAAGGGTCAAGTGACAAGGTCAATATGTCCCCTTATAGAGCAACACGTTTTTAGGAGTCTGTCATGCATTGGAAAAAAATGGTGAATGTGATTAATGCCCATTGTGAAGGTGAAAATGGGGCAGTTGTTTTGGGTGGCGTGATAAATGTGCCCGGCAATACCATGCTGGACAAGCTCAACCATTTGAATAATGAAGGGCGTGATTTACAAAGTTTTTTATGTTTTGAACCTCGTGGTGTACCCCATGGTTCTTTCAATATAGTGACGCCGCCAACTCAGCCAGAAGCAGATGCAGGATTTATCATATTGCAGCCTGACGGTGCTCATCCTATGTCTGGGTCAAATGCAATTTGTGTGACAACGGTTTTGTTGGAGACAGGTGTTATCCCTATGCAGGAGCCAGAAACCATTGTCACCCTAGATACAGCAGCAGGGCTGGTTAAGGCAGTGGCGAGATGTGAAGCGGGAAAATGTGTTGATGTGACTTTGGCTATGGTGCCTTCGTTTGTCGAACAATTGGATTTCGAAGTGGAATATCAAGGTCAAATGATACGAGCGGATATCGCTTTTGGTGGTGATTATTATGCGATTGTTGATGTTAAGCAGTTTGGCTTAACCATAGCGCCTGAAAATGCGGCACAACTGTTTGCCAAAGGGGTTGAGTTAGTCACTCTTATTAATCGTAATATAAGTGTGGAGCACCCTTTATACAGTGCGCTTAATAAGCTTTCTTATGTCATGTTCAAACAAGAAGAAGAGGGTGTTACCCGCACCTGTACCACGTTAAAACCAGGGCGTTGTGATAGATCGCCTTGCGGAACAGGCAGTTCTGCTTACCTTGCGACTTTGTTAGAGCGTGATTTGATCAAAGAAGGTGATGAGCTAATCACTCAGTCAATTATTGGTAGTCGTTTTAAGGTATTGCTGGACGGTGTGACATTAATTGGCAATAAGCAGGCGGTGCTTCCCAAGATTACCGGACGTGCTTGGATTTATGGCAGTCAACAACTAGCGCTCGACCCGAGCGATCCTTTTGATAAGGGTTTTGTGCTATCGGATACCTGGGGGCCCTATATTGATGAGCTCTCATTAGATTAAAGGGCTAGGTTAAGCATCTAGGTCAAACAGTAAAAACACATTAAGCCAGACAGAGAGTCTCCTTACTACACAGGGGAGGGGGATTCTTTTGCCTGAAATTCACTATATACACTGTGTATATTTAATTTTCTGTTCGCATTGTGCGAACAAAACGATAAAAAACTGGAGAATAACTATGAAACTTGAAGGCATCTTACCGGCGTTAATTACCCCTTTTGATAATGAAGGCAATATTGATTTCGAAGCACTAGGGAAAGTGGTTGAAAAGCAACTTGCTGATGGCGTGCATGGTTTTGCTGTCATGGGCACATCAGGTGAATATTATGCGATGAACCATGAAGAGCGTGCGCAAGTACTTACCTTCGTAAAGCAGGTTGTCAAAGGCCGTGTCCCTCTGATGGCAGGGACAAATGCGTCCTCAACACGAGAAGTCATTGAGTTAACCAACAAAGCGAAAGAATTAGGTTATGACAATGTTCTCTTGTCTGCGCCTTTTTATGCGCTGCCTTCAAATGAAGAAATGATTGCCCACTTTAATACTGTGCTAGATGCCTGTGACGTCAATATTGTTCTTTATAACTATCCTATTCGTGCAGGTGTTGATGTGGGCATGGAAGTTATGGAAGCCTTTAAAGACAACGCCCGTGTATTAGGCATTAAAGAAAGCAGCGGTGACCTTTTACGCGCTATGGATATCACTTCAACTTTTGGAAATAAAATTCAGCTGTCTTGCGGTAGTGATGACCAAGCCTTGGATTTCTTTATCTGGGGTGCGACTAGCTGGGTATGTGGACCTGCTAACTTTTTAGCCCCTCAAATTGTACGTTTTTATAACGCGTTTCAAGAAGGTAACTTGCAAGAAGCTCAACGTATTATCAAAGCACTTTTCCCTGTGATGCAATGTCTGGAAGAGTCTAAATTCATCCAGAAGTTGAAATACGGCTGTGAGCTTGCTGGCGTGCCTGCGGGTACCTGTCGTGCCCCTTTATTGCCTTTGACAGAGCAAGAAAAACTAGACATGAAAGACGCCTTTGCCATTGCAGAAGCCGTCTAATTAAAAAGGCAGATGAGTGCGTTATTTAGTGATCTAACTAGCGCTCTAAGCCGACGGACTAATCTGCTTTTAAATAAGGTGATTTTTAATATAAGGGCCTATGGCCCGTTCTAAATTCAGGGTTTGTTATTTATTTGCCCTTGAAAAAACGATCTTAGTAAAAGGTATCAAACGCCACTTTGGGTGTTAGAGGATTAATTATGCAAACTCAAATATATATTAATGGACAGTTCCTGAATGCTGCTAGTGGTAAAACCATGGATATCATTAATCCAGCGGATGAAACTGTCTTAGCGACAATTGCACTTTCAGGTGTGGATGAGGCTGATAATGCAGTTGCCGCCGCTCGCAAAGCGTTTGATGAAGGGCCTTGGTCACGTTTTACAGGTAAAGAGCGTGCAGTTTATTTACATGCTATTGCAGACGGCATTCGTGCTAAGCGTGATGAATTTAGTCAACTTGAAACCTTGGATAATGGTAAGCCATTACCAGAAGCCGAATGGGATATTGATGATGCAGCAGATTGCTTTTCTTATTATGCCAATTTGGCCGAAAAGCTGGATGACGAAGCGCCTGAAATTATTGAATTAGGGGATGAACGTTTTACTAGCAAAGCTATTCGTCAACCTATTGGCGTGGTCGGGCAAATCATTCCGTTCAACTTTCCATTATTGATGGCGGCTTGGAAAGTGGCGCCTGCATTGGCAGCGGGCTGTACGAGTATACTTAAACCCTCACATCAAACGCCCATGACAGCGCTGAAGTTGGCTGAAGTGCTTGATCAAGTGGGTCTGCCTGCTGGGGTATTGAATATTATAACTGGCGCAGGGGCTGCGCTGACGCAAAATCCAGATCTGGATAAATTAGCCTTTACAGGGAGTGTGGCAACGGGCAGTCAGGTTATGACAGCCGCGGCCCAAAATATAAAACCTGTGACCCTAGAGCTGGGCGGCAAATCTCCCATGATCATTTTTGCGGATGCGGATTTAGATGCGGCAGTAGAATGGACCATGTTCGGTATCTTCTGGAATAAGGGCGAAGTGTGTTCTGCTACCTCACGTATCCTAGTTGAAGAAAGTATCTATGAAGTGTTTCTTGCAAAACTTGCCGCTGAAACTGCCAAAATTAAAATAGGCAATGGTCTTGATAAAGGCGTCAAACTTGGACCACAAGTCAGTGAAAAACAATACCGAGATGTTCTAAGGTACATTGATATAGGTATTACTCAAGGTAATCGTTTAGTCACAGGGGGGAAAGCGGCAACTGGGTTTGATAAAGGTTATTACATAGAGCCCACTATTTTTGCGGATGTTCCTGAAGATGCGGTTATTTGGGAAGAAGAAATCTTTGGACCTGTGGTCGCCATACGTTCATTTAAAACGGAAGATGAAGCCATCGTCTCTGCTAATAACTCTGAATTTGGTCTAGCAGGTGCTGTATTGTCTTTAGATAAAGCGCGTTTGAATCGTGTCGCAAGGCGTTTAGATGCTGGCATTATTTGGACCAATTGTTCTCAACCTACTTTTGTAGAAGCTCCTTGGGGTGGACGTAAAAAAAGTGGCATAGGCCGCGAGCTGGGGCATTGGGGGCTGGATAACTACTTAAGCACAAAACAAATTACGGATTTTAATAGTTCAGAGCCTTGGGGCTGGTATCAAGAAGGCAGCTAATTAATCGTGAATTTTTGATGTATACTGCATGTGTATTGTAAGTATATAAGGAGAGGCTAGTCACTCTCCTTTTTATCATAACTTTGTGACATTAGAAAAGTGGTTAGTCTATGGCATTACCTAAAACAGATCAGAAAAAAACGCTGCACCGCAAGCTCGCTAAAGGGTCCGGTGCACAGGAAGTGTATCGCATTCTACGCCAAGAGATTCTGACACTAGAAATACCTCCGGGTCGATTTTTAGATGAAAATCAGATTGCTGAGCGCTTTAACTTATCTCGCTCTCCTGTTCGAGAAGCGCTGATACGTTTGACTGGTGATGGTTTAGTGATTAGCCCTTCTAATAGGACTAACCAAATAGCACCCTTGGATATTTCATTGTTTCCTAAGTATATCGAATCCCTAGATGTGACCCAGCGAATGATCAATCGCCTCGCGGCACAGCTGAGAACAGACACAGACATTGAGAAGATGATCGCTTGCCAGGAAGCGTATCAGGAAGCGGTGAAACCCAATAATTATTTGGCCATGTCAGAAGCGAATAAGGCTTACCATATGGCTATCGCTGAGGCGAGTAAGAACCCTTATGTGACTCAGTTCTATCGTCGTTTACTGGATGAAGGGCAACGCATGTTACACCTACATTTTGAATACCTGATGGAGGTCGAAAGGGACAATATTAATGTGGATGAGCACAGCAAGATGACGCAATCCATTATTGACCAAGATGTGGAATTGGCCGAAAAAATAGCCCATGAACATGTCTGTTTATTTCGTGATCGTTTCCTTCGTTTTTTACAGCGAAACTTTATGGAAGGTTTTTCAACCCACACCCTCTAATCATGATTAGGGGATTAATATTAATGGAGTGATTTTTGTCTTTTAAATTTATCCCCTGTGAGCAGGTACGCGCTTTATTAACCCTATCTGATTGTATTAAGGTCATGAAACAAGCCATGGCAGCTACGTCTGCAGGGCTGATTAATGTACCACCTAGGTTGTCTTTTCCTCCTTTTGAAGAGGAGGCTAAATACTTCGTCCTAATGCCAGGTAGCAGCGAACAACTTAAATATTATGGCACTAAGGTGCTAAGTGAACACAGAGAAAACTCAGATATAGGTTTACCGACGATACAAGGTGGCGTGTTATTGTTTGATCGAGAGTCGGGCGAGCCTGCTGCCTTAATCGATGGCGCTTCGATCACAGAAATACGCACAGCTGCGGCGTCTGCTTTAGCGACCGATATGCTGGCAGCAGCCAGTGCAAAACGTTGTGGTATTTTTGGTACGGGCGCGCAAGCGATAGCTCATATCGATGCCATTAATACGGTGAGGCCCCTTGATGAAATCATTATATGTGGGCGGAATTACGATAAAGCCGTTTTGTTTGCAGCGCATCAAGCGCAGCGAACAGGTTTAAATATTAGGGCGACTAAACAGCCAGAAGAAGCCGCAGCCTGTGAGATTGTTTGTACTGTCACCACAGCTAAAACACCAATATTAAAAGGTGAGTGGGTGCAGCCCGGCACCCATGTCAATCTCGTCGGCGCTTATACAAAAGATACTCGTGAAGCCGATACAAATTTGATGACTAAATCCGCCGTCTATGTTGATTATCTTGAATCCTGTTTTAACGAAGCCGGTGATATTCTGATTCCGATTAGTGAAGGGGCCATCACACAAAACCATGTGTTAGGTGAAATAGGCCAAGTGATTAATCAAGACATTGTAGGTCGCCAAAACGAGCAACAAATAACCCTTTATAAATCGTTAGGTTTTGTCGCTCAAGATTTGTTTGCTTGCCAGTTTATATTAGACAAGCTGTTAGCCCGTTAGAAAAGCTAAACCCTATCCCTACCGGGATGCCTTAATAACCGCCAAAAGTGGTTTTTTTTTGCCTAGGGTTTGGTGAAAAAAAGAGAAGATTGAATCGTTTTAAAGCTTTCTAGTTTGTCATTTCAGATTTTCTTCCCAAATCGTTGCCTAAACTGTGATGGGCTCAGTCCCATTTTGTGATTGAAAGCTTTGCGGTAGGCGCTGGTATCGCTATAGCCAACTTCTATCGCTATCGTTTCCATGCTCAAGTTGCTGCTTTCGAGAAGGTCACAGGCCTTTTGAATACGAGTGTGTTGCAGGTAATCACTGGGAGACAGTGCTAAAACCTTCTGAAAACGTCGCAACAAGGTACGTTCGGTTAAATGTGTTAACTCTGCTAGTTCAGCTATTTTTATCGATTTTTGATAATGTATGTGGATGTAATGTTGGCAAGTTAAAACACTGGAATCCGTATGTTTATTGGGCTTGAAAACCTGATAGTAAGCTTGTTCTCTGTGGCCTGTATCGACCACAAGCTGTTTGCCTAATTGTCTCATCAGAGTAGGGCAAGTGAGAACCGAAACCAGCTCTAGTCCCAAATCCAACCATGCCATTAGACCGCCTGCGGTGATGATGTCTTTATCATTGATTAAGATTTTATCTTCTTCCACTTTAGCCCTAGGGCAATAGTCTTTCAGTTTTTGGCTCAGCTGCCAGTGAGTGGTGACAGGCCTTTTATCAAGCAGGCCAGTATTGGCAAGAATAAAAGCACCGGCACAGGCTGAGCTTAATATCGCGCCGTTTTGATGTTGCATTATGAGCCATTGGTTTAGGTGACTTTCTTGTGAGTGTTCCAGATAGAAAGACGAGCCTAGGTTTGGCGGGATGATCACTCCCTGATATTGCTTACTTTTTTGAGTTGAGTGTTCTTTGATTGGCCAATCAATCAGGTCAATGTCGAATAAGGTTTGGGTCTTTGATACGGCTGGATCATTCAAAGGCTTTTCATTTAAGGAACGCTTATCTAAAGCCTCTTCCTCAATAATGCCATTCGCCAGTAAAAACATCTCTTCTAGGCCGTAAAGAGCAGACTTTAAGGCATTAGGATAATTAAGAATGGCAATCTTGATCATGGCTTCTTGAACTCTACTATTAGATTATATTTAAAACAAACTTGTCTGAATTTGCCTTTATTGTGTCTATTTAGACGCTTATGAGTCAAGTCTCATACTTGCATAATCTCTATCACGCTTTCGCCTTCACTAAAAAAGGCGATATTAATATGAGATAAGAGAGGGTTAAACATGAGTCATTCAAATCACGGCACTGAGCAGATAAATAAGCAAGTCGCAGCAAATAAAACGGCTTTAATCATCATTGATCCACAAAATGATTATCTAGCAGACGGAAAGTACCCTTTGTGGAATATGGATCAGAGTATCAAGCAAATAAAACAGGCCATGGATACGGCTATTAATAAAGGTATGTCAGTCTATTTTGTACAGCATGTAGCATCAGGGGATTCACCGTTTTTTCAAGAAGGTAGTGAGGGCGTTGAGGTGATTTCTGAATTAAAAGAGCGTGCACCTGATGCCAAAATAGTGGTTAAACAGTATGCCGATAGTTTTGAGAAAACCGAGTTGGATTCATTGCTAAAAGCAGAAGGTATTGAAAATATCCTACTGTGCGGCATGATGACGCAAAACTGTATTACCCATACGGCCTTGTCTAAGTCTGCGGAAGATTATCAACTGTCTATTCTGTCAGATGCCTGTACCACAGTAGATGAAATGGTACATAACATCGCTTTGAGTGCCTTATCGGTACGTTGTACTTTTATGGAGACTCAAGCACTTTAGTCTCTTTTTAATCTGTGTTTAAGATGTACTAAGCCCATGGGGCAACTTGATGAAAAGCGGCTCCATGGTGTTATTCCAAAATAGTAATTTATATTAATTGTCTGCGTTTTTGAAAATATCACTTAAACAATCCATTGCCGCGTTCATGTCTTGCTCTGAGTAACTGCAAAACCCCAGAATAAAGCCATTGTAATTAGACTGGCTCATTGATGACTTAGATAAGGCATTGAAGTTAAAGCCTTTTACTTCTGCTTGTTTGGCAATCTCGACATCTTTAAAAGGTGTGGTTAAATGAAAGACCAACTGCATGCCAGCAGGATGATCTTCCACATAACCTAGGTGACTGAATTTTTCGTGAAGCAGGTGAATAAGGCACTTTCTACGTTCATTATAAACTTTACGAATGCGTCTAATATGGCGATAAAACTCACCAGAACGCATAAAATCAGCCAGTGCTTGTTGAGGCATTAACCCTGCTTTTATACCAAAGGTATTCATTGTCTGTCGGATTGATTCTACTAAGGTGTTTGGCGCAATAATGTAACCCAGTCTGAGCGTATTCGAAAACACCTTGGAGAAGCTGCCAATATAGAGAGTACGATTGAGTTTATCAAAACCCGCCATGGCAGGAATTGGTCGTCCAGAATACCTGAACTCACTGTCATAATCGTCTTCGATAATCCACGAATCATTGAGATTAGCCCAATGAATATAGTCTCTGCGCCTTTGGGGTGACATAACACCACCCAGAGGGTATTGGTGTGATGGAGTAAGAATCACAACATGGGGGTTATCGCTTTTTTGTGCCTGCGAAAGCTTATGCTTAGACTTCTGCTGAGGGAGTGTCGCCCCTTCTTTATCAATACTTAAAAATGCCGGTTTTAGCCCCTGACTTTTAATAAAGCTCAATATGGGTTGATAACCTGGGTCTTCAATTCCCACTGTTTGGCCTGCTTTAACTAAGGTCCGAAAGCATATATTGAGTGCGTCTGTTGCACCTGCTGTAATAATGATTTGGTGAGGTGATGCGTCAAATCCACGCCACTGTTTGGCATGGTTAGCTATCGCTTGTCGTAGGGCAAAATTACCAAACGAACTTGAGCCCGTTAGCATGGCCTCAGGATGCGTTCGACATACTTTGGCCACGGCTTTCCCCCATTGACGATAAGGGAAAAGGTGCATGTCTGGGGTGCTTGGGGTAAGCGGTTTAAGTAAGGGTACTTGTTCTATGTTAGGGGCACTGTTTAAACTTTTTTGAGGTGCTAACTCAAGATTGCCCGTTGCGCAAAGGGTAAAGCCCGCTCCTTGTCGTGCCTGCAAATATCCTTCTGCGACAAGTTGTTCGTAAGCGGTGACAACCGTAGAGCGAGATATTTCAAGCGCTTCTGCTAAGGCTCGGGTTGCTGGCATTAGTGTCCCTTCTGCTAGCTGCCCGGTATTCGCTAATTCTCTGATTCTTTCACAAATTTGCTCATAGATAGGAGTTTTTAATGATCTATCTATAGACAGTAAAAGGCTAAATTCTTGAATCATATTGGTATGGATAAAGTTGTTAAAATTGGATCTTTTTAAGATACCAGTATCTGGACAAACTAACCATATGAGATCTCATGAGAACTAAGACAAAGACTCGAATTTCAATATGAGGCGTCTCTTTAATCGACTGAGACGAGAGCTAATTTACCAAGAGGACCAATAACATGTTCCAACCCCCTATGTTTAATGAAGAAAGAATCGACGTTATGCAAAAGATGATGAGGAATCATCCGTTTGCTAATCTGATTTCCATGCAAGAAGGCGAGATTGTTGCCGATCATATTCCTTTGGTGATTCACTCTGAATTAACAGAAAAAGGTGTTTTGCGAGGCCATATTTCACGGGCTAATCCTATCAGTGAAAAACGGGATGAAAGCGTGGATGTGCTTGTTATGTTCAGTGGCCCCCATCATTACATAACGACCTCATGGTACCCATCAAAAGTAACGCACGAGAAAGTGGTACCAACTTGGAACTATATTGCTGTCCATGCTCGTGGAAAAATTAAATTTATAACAGACCCTGATTGGATGCTTGCCCACCTCAGTGAACTAACCGATCGTAATGAAAAAGAGCGAAAAGCGCCTTGGCAAGTAGCGGATGCTCCGGCCGAATTTATTAGACGACAATTTCGAGGGATTATTGGCATTGAGATTGAAATAACTCAGTTACAAGGGACTTGGAAAACCAGTCAAAATAAGGCAAAAGCAGACCATCAAGGGGTGATTGATGGGCTGAATTCTGAATCTACTGAGCGTGCAAGTGTGATGGCTGTGTGTGTTGCACAAGGTAAAAATTAAAACTAATTGAGCGTTTTTTTTACTGTGTTTTGTACCAAGCCGCTAACAGTTTAACCAAGTGCTTAGACGCACTGTTTTTCTTTTCTGTTTCTCGTATTAGAGCAGACCATTCTAGGTCTAGCCCTTGCTCACCCAGTTTGGTGCAGCTGACTCTTTGTGTTTGCAGGGCGGCTTCCACCGCCCATTTGGACAATATACTCATGCCTAAACTAGCACTAATCAGTTCAATAATGGCATCCGTCATTTCTACCAGTTCCACCTGTTGTGGAATGACACCAGAAGGGCGAATAAACCTTTCATATTCAAAACCAGGTAAAACATTCTGACTATAGGTGTAATAGATCTCTTGGCTAAGATCTTGTGCTTCGATATAGGCTTTATGACTTAAAGGGTGATCAAAGGGGGTAACCAGCACCAGTTCATCTTTAAAGAGTGGGGTAGGGGTAATGCCTGGAGTGGCTAAATAACCCGGTGCAATGACGATATCAACAGAATTATGCTGCAAACTGGTAATGGGATTTTGAGTCGCAGCGGCCACTAACCTCAACTTTATATTTGGGTTTTTCTGGCTCACAAATTGAATAAAGTCAGGTAACCAGTAATAACAAGAATAGGAGGCAACACCTAAGCGTACTATTTGATTTTGCTCACTGGCATTGTGCTCAAAATCGGTTTCGGCCCTTTCTAATGCCGGCAGTGATTGTAGGGCTGCTTGGGTCATGAGCGAGCCTGCGGGCGTTAACTTTAATCGTCGACCTTCCTTTTCAAAAAACTTCCCGCCCATGCGTCGCTCGGCTTCTGCAATTCTATGGCTTAACGCCGATTGGCTAATGCCAAGGGCATCGGCGGCTTGTGCCACATTGCCTAATTCAGAGAGGGCTTTTAGCATTTGCCAATGTCTAATTTCAAGCTTCATTAGTATTCCAAAAAGTGTATATAACATGCATATATTGCATGTATTCAATGCTTAATTCACTTATATATTAATCTAGTTTCAACTATTGTCTAGTCCATAAGTTGCCTTAAAGGGCAAAGCATGTGGAAGGATAATATGAGATGACTTTGTTAGAGATTAAGAAGATAGGTGGGGATGACTGTCAATTAGTTGGGCCTTTAATGGTGCTCATGGCAGCCATTGGTTTTGGTTTTAACCCCTTATTTGCTCAGATCTTATTTGCTCAAGGATTGTCGGCTGAAATGGTGACGCTATACCGTTTTATTTTGCCAGGAATTCTATTGTCATTTTATTTACCAACGCCATCTTCGTTATGGCCTGAAGTGAGTCGTATGCTAATGATTGGTTTTGCCAACGGCATCGGTATATTTGCCTATTTTTATGCCCTGCAAACCCTAGCATCAGCCACGGCTATTTTGATTTATTACACTTACCCTTTTTTCTCCCTTCTTATTGGCGTGCTTATTTTTAATCGTAAACTGAATACTAATGCGGTTCTGTCGGCCGCTCTGGTATTAATTGCTGCCTCTTTGGTCATTGACCCCGCTAGTTTGTCGATGAAATCAAAATGGGCACTGGTAGGTTGCTTTTTAGCGCCCATGATTTTTGCTTTTCAAATTCAATATTTAGCGAAACCGATACAGAGCCTTACCGCGCCTAGGCGCATGGCTTGGGGCACAATGGGGCACTTGATTGTATTAATCCCTCTCGCACTTTACGCATCTCCTGACGTGGTTGTTCCTGCCAGTTTAACTGGCTGGTGGGCGTTAGTTGGACTTGCTTTTTTGGCGGCGGCATTACCGCAATATTTGTTTGTCATGGGGGCGATAAAAACCAAACCTGAAGTGATTGCTATTTTTGGCTCAGCTGAGCTGGTGGTCGCTATGCTGTCCTGTGCTTTATGGTTAGATCAAGACCTCAGCCGTTTGGATATTACCGCCATGTTATTAGTCATGATTGCTCTAGGGATACGCCACCCTAAACCTATGGGACGTGATGCTGCGATTGAAGTACCTGCTTCAATGGTGAAACCTCTGGTGTCTTTGCAAAAACAAGCAGCGTCTTAATATTGCTGATAAACTGCTTTGCCTTATAGATCAACCTGCTTAGTGGTAGATATTTGATGATTGCAGTTTTATGGATGACGGGCACATTAGCCTCTTTTTGCTTGATGGCCATAGCGGCGCGCGAGCTGAGTGCAGAACTCTCTGTTTTTCAGGCTTTGTTTTTTCGTAGTGCAATAGGTTTAATTTGCTTAGGGCTGGTTTATATTAGCCTAAAAAATAAACCTGCCTTGTTTACCAAAAGGTTAAAGCTGCATTTATTGCGCAATAGCGTTCACTTTGCGGGCCAATATGGCTGGTTTATGGGCATTGCCTTATTGCCCCTTGCGAATGTTTTTGCACTAGAATTTACCGTCCCAGTATGGACGGCACTCATTGCTGCCTTCTTTTTAAAAGAAGTGATGACGCAGAAGAAAATTATCTCAATCTGCTTAGGGCTGGTGGGTGTCTTCATCATAGTTAAACCAGGTTATGGCATTTTTGAGATGGCATCATTGATTGTGATAGGTGCTGCTATTTGTTATGCCGTTGCTTATACCTCGACCAAAGCACTGCTAACGACAGAATCACCCTTTAGTATTTTGTTCTATATGTGCTTATTGCAGCTGCCGATTGGTTTAGTGGGCGCTTTTAATAATTGGGTATGGCCAGAAGGCGGGCAATGGCTTTGGTTATTTTTGATTGGCATCACAGCATTAACCGCCCATTTTTGTATTACTAAGGCCATGTCACATGCGGATGTGACTGTCATAGTTACCCTCGATTTTCTACGTTTACCCTTGGTGGCCTTATTAGGGGTACTTCTCTATCAAGAAGCATTTGAATTAAGTTTAATGCTAGGTGCCGCTGTCATGTTGTTAGGCAATATAGTGAATGCTTACCAAAGAAAAGCGCGATAAAATACGTTTGTTATGCGCTTATTTTATTAAAGACATTGTGCTGTTTTTTGTTTATTTTAAAATATTTAAACTTGTCTAAATCTAGCTTTAACCTCTATAAAATACGTTAACTTCGGATAAAATCTTGAATTTTTAATAAGATGTTTTAGCAATCGTTAGTCAAATATATGTCACTGAGTATCGTTCCCTAAATGACTCAACTTGTTCTATATTAAATAAAGGACCACGAACAACAGCCCTTTATCATTTATTCAAGACCTTTTGAAAATGGAATCTTCCGCTGGTATTTTGCTCATTCTTGCTGCTGCATTAGCGATCGTTTTTGCTAATACAGAGTTAGAATCCTTCTATCAATTACTCTTATCAACCCCAGTTGAAGTACGTATTGGCGCGTTAGAAATCGCCAAACCCCTTTTGTTATGGATCAATGACGGCCTAATGGCTATCTTCTTTTTTATGGTTGGCTTGGAACTTAAGCGAGAGCTGTTAGAGGGTGAACTTTCGAATAAAGCCAATATTATTTTACCGGCTGTCGGTGCTGTGGGTGGCATGCTAGCACCTGCGCTTATCTACCTTTATTTCAACCAAGGTGATGCGATCGCAGTAAAAGGCTGGGCGATTCCTGTTGCGACTGACATCGCCTTTGCCCTAGGGGTATTGGCCTTGCTGGGCACACGTGTGCCCATTTCAATCAAACTTTTTTTAACCTCATTAGCAATCTTTGATGATATCGGTGCCATTGTCATTATTGCCTTGTTTTATACCGCAAAAATCTCATCAACAGCCCTCATTATTGTGGCTTTGTGTATTCCGATTTTGTATTTGCTCAATCGTTATAATGTGATCACCAATAGTCCTTATATTTTGGTGGGTGTCATCATGTGGGTTGCTATGCTCAAATCTGGTGTGCATGCCACCTTAACGGGAGTCATCTTGGCCATGTTTATCCCCTTAACGATTAAAGGAAATGACACGATATCGCCTTTAAAAATTATTGAACATGATTTTCACGCTCTTGTTAGTTTTTTTGTATTACCTGTTTTTGCTTTTGTTAATGCGGGCATTGATTTAAGAGGCGTTAGCAGTGATCAGCTATTTCACAGTGTGCCATTAGGGATTGCGCTAGGGCTCTTTTTTGGTAAACAGATCGGCATATTCTCTCTGTGTTATTTAACCATTAAACTAAAGTTTGCCAGTTTGCCTAAAGGAATGAGCTGGGGGGCTCTGTACGGCACGGCAGCGCTGTGCGGTATTGGTTTTACCATGAGTTTATTTATTGGTTCATTAGCCTTTGAAGAAACGGGTATGAACCTTTTATTTGATGAAAGGCTGGGTATTATTGCAGGATCATTAATTTCGGGTTTAGTGGGTTATTGTATTCTCAGAATGGCCTTAAAAAAACAGTCTAATTAAGCTCATTTTAAAATATAATTTAACTTAGTTACTGAATAAAGCAGCTCTATTAAGCTGCTTTTTGTTTTTACAAAAAATCAGGCTGTATAGGGATATCTCATGATAAATATTGAAAAGCTGGATGATTCGCACCTTGAAGCGATAAAACAAGTGAATTTGGCTGATGAACAGATCAAGTTTGCCGGCACACCAGAAGCGTTTCTTAGTGATGCGAGTGAGTCAACGCATCTACATATTATTAAACGTCAGGGTGTCCTTGTTGGCTTTTTCAAAATAGACACGGCTTACTCCCTAAACTATTCATTTTGCCCTCAGAACACATTGGGGCTCAGAGCTTTTGCTATCGATATGAATTATCAAGGAAAAGGCATAGGCACAGGGGCCGTAAAAGCGTTATTCCCCTATCTAAAATGCAATTACCCAAGTTTTGAGTCAATCTACCTCACGGTGAATTGCAATAATCTAGGGGCAAAAATGTGTTATCTAAAAGGCGGTTTTGATGATACGGGTGAGCAATATTTGGGAGGTGCGGCAGGCCCCCAGTTCATAATGGGCAAAAAAATCACATAACAAAATACTTACTGGTAATTTCAAGCTCCCGCAGGTTTTGCTTAGTGTGTCATCATGAAATAATATTGTCACACCATCCTTAGGGTTTAGGTGTTCAATCGTGTGCTCTTCCTTTTTAGGGAAAGAAACAAAGTTTAAATAAAGGTTTTAATTATGCTCAGATGTTTTCGAGCGCTCAGCTTGGCTGAAGGTGTTTCGTATTTAATGATTTTATCGATTAGCTTAGGGCTAGTCAGTCGTGATTATGTCTCCATGGTTGGCATGACCCATGGCATTCTATTTATTCTATATCTGATGCTCTCATTGATGGTTTCTGAAAAAAATGCATGGTCAGTCCGAACGAAAGCGGGCGTTTTTTTAGCATCCGTTATCCCGCTCGCTTTTATTGCCGTTGAATTATACCTACGTAAGTCAGCTGTAAAACCTGTTGCAGCGGTGAGTTAAGAGGCTATATAGGTAGATTAGACTTTGGGAGATGCACAGACATTTCCCAAAATAAGGAAGAGGACCAAAAAATGGATTTCGAAGTCTTAGAGCAACCTGAAGCGAGCTTAATTGATTTTCTAGCGCAGAAAATTAAAGAGATGAATTGGCAACATTGGGAAGTCAGTGAAAGGCTTCCCCTTGCTGTTCAGCTAAAAAATGACGACGGTGAGGTGATCGCTGGCGCAGCGGCACGTTCCTTTGGGGATTGGCTTTTGCTGGATACCTTGTGGGTTAGTGAAGCGCTTCGTGGACAAGATGTTGGCAGCCAACTGTTAAAGAAAGTAGAAGAGGCGGGGAAGGTTCGAGGTTGTAATAAGGTGTGGTTAGAAACATTAAGCTTTCAAGCGCGGCCTTTTTATGAAAAACAAGGATACAAGGTACATAGTGTACAAGAAAACTACCCACGAACCAGCTGCCAGTATTTTATGATGAAGGATTTGTGACGACTATAATAGCGGATTTTAAGCGTATGACTTTTACTTAGACTCTTAAGCGTGATAAAAAGATGGGCCTGAATTGCCCCATCTTTTTATCTCACTGGACCGTGTTTAATGTTTATTCATAGGTTTGTGTTGACCAAAGAGCACTGCCTGTATGTGAGTAAATAATCAGGTCACCATCTTCTTGAAGTTCTAGCGTGTTACCTTGTGGGTTTGTGCCTGTCGCCCAAATGGCGTTGCCATTTTCATGGTAGATCACCAAGTTGCCATCTCCTTGAAAACGCACTTTATAATGAGACCCTTTCGTATTTGTGGCCCATAGTGAACGGCCTAATGTGCCATTGTTAACCTTGTATAATACAAGGTTGCCATCTTTTTGCATGATGAGTCGGCGATTCTGTGTCGTAATAGACTCTCCGGCAAATAATATCAGCTCGTCATTCGCAAAAGTCAGTGAATTATCAGGTATCCTGGTACTTGATAGATTCTTCATATTGCCATTACTTACTGTGTTTTGTGTGCTGTTTTGGTCAACTAAGTTTTGGGATCCTTGTTTTAAACTAGATAATTCATTTGAATTTCCATTTTTATCCTTAGAGAAGATATTTTTAGTCCTTTGACCAAAGGAGGTTAACTGGTCTACCCCCATTCGCCAATCAGAGAAAAGTGCTTCAAAGCGTGTTTCTACTGCTAAGCCTGTTGTCGAATCTGAAAATTTTACTCGAACACCATTTACCCAACCACTAGAGTGATCAAAACTGACATTATTATTGCTTAAACTCGCTAGGGCACCGGTACCACTAACAAGAACACCGCTGGCCAGTTGGGCTCCTAATGCACACTTTAGTTGGGTGCTAATGGGAACGCCCATAGAGGTTAAAACAGCCGTTCCTTTTATACAGCCAATACCTGTGCTACCTACAGTGATACCTGCCATAGTAATGGAGAAAGGCACTGTATTTGATTTAGCTGGCCAAGCAGTAGAAATGCCCCACCAAACTGCACTGGTTAAATCTAATGATGCTTTCGTATTGGTTCCAACACTTATTAAACTTAAGTAAGAAAACACATAAGGGCTGACTGAATAAGATAGGCCAATATTTGTATCTCGGTATTCGCGATTAAGGTGCTTGAGGTTATTAGAGCTTAATCTTTCTTTTAAAAGAGGTATAGAAATCCCGATAGAGGATTTAAGGCCTACTTCCCCGTACAATTTTGGTAAGAATAAAGCATCAGTGAGTAACCCTGTACTCGCACCGATATAATTCTCTAGCGCGAATACAATATCAATCTTTCCAAGAAAGAGTGTTCTATCCGGGTCTTCATAGTCATACCTATTCATATCGTCTAAAGACGATGCTTTAATGCGTTTTGGTGGCGTATAATTAATTTCAATAATGCCTGAACTTCCTAAGTCGCCTATATTGAGGGCTGAACTCGGAGTGCCGATTTGGGTACGCATGCGGAATCTGATTTTTGCATCTTGCTTGTCTAAAGCCGTCTGAATATCCGTTAGTGACGGGTTACCTTCATACGTTGCTGTCTGGCCACTGCTTAGGGTTAACTGAGTTGGTTGGCTCCATAAACCCTCTGATACTTCCTGCAGCTGGTTAACAAAGTCTGTAAAATTGACATACTCAATGAATGAAGCCGTCGCAAATTTAGCTCCAGAGTCACCAAAGGTATCACCTTCACTGGCGCAATTATTCATATCATCTCGAAATTGACAGCGACGCCAATTTAACCAATGACCGAGTTCTTCAAGTGCTACTTTTCGAGCATAAAAAATATCATCAGAACCAAAGCCTTCATCTAAGCTAGTATCATCTGTAAATAATTCTTCATTTAGTAAAATGATTGAATCTGTCTCTGTCGCTATAAAGGCACCACCTGCACCTCCGAGTAGTTCATTTTTGACAATATAAGGAATACGTTGGTCTTGGATTTGAGACCAATTGATGTCTTTATACAGCTCAGAGCGTAAATAATGAATGACATCCTTTTTATCTTTGGTACTGCTATTACCTGACTTAGTATCGGTATAACCACTGCCAAAGGATTTAATCGCAATGGCATTGAAAACACGCTTTCTATGGGCCGCCTCGCTACCAGAAATGCCGCTTTCTTTATAATTAAAGCGGTTAATTGCCACATTATTTAGGTCTTCAAATGAATCACAAATAATCGGCAAGCTGACTCTGCTACACGCTCTTTGAGGGTCATTGTGGTAACTGTAGTTACTTACTTCTAATGAGTTTCGGATATCAGCAATGCTTGAATACGCCTCGAAGCCAGATTGAACTGAAGTACTTTGAGAAAATGATCTGCTAGCAGTGCTGAAATTGAGATTATCAGTACTATTTTCCAAAATAGGCAGGAAGTATTTAACTGATTTGCGTTCGATTGCACTAATTTTATCAATTAAAGCGTCAAATTTTTCGCCTTTGCTATAACTTTTAAGTTCAGTGACTTTAGCGATATAGTGTCTTATATATCGATAAAAACTAATGAATTGATTAATAAAATCTTCAAAACAATCATCAATCTTGTTAACGCTTCCGGCACATTGAGCAAAAGCGCCTCGAATTAGGTTAAGGCCTTTACCTAACTGAGCCGATGCTGCCGTGTCTAAGATAAACTCAGAAGATCCTGCAAAGGCTGTTTGAACTTGACTATCAAAGTTTGCTAATTGGTCACGAATTTGTAGCAAACTCGCACCTGAGTTAAGGCCGATAAATACGGTTTCTTGCTTGATTGCATCGCTGATGCTTTTCCATGCGCCATTTCTTAAGGCCACATTAAACATCATGCTGGATTCAAAAGGTCTTTTAATGCTGGCGATCCCTGTTAAAGGGTCAATATCTAATAACGAATTGGCATAGTCTCTTAGATCGGCTTCATTAATGATATTGCCTGCGCTATCGAGTAGGTCTCCGGCGCTATTCATTACGACTTTATTTAAGTTTCTAGTAATGTTATTCGCTTGGCTAATGGTTTTTCTTGCTTTGTTATTGGCTGTTTTTTCTGCATCATTAGCAAGCTCTCCGCCTTCATCAATAGCATCATCGACCACATCACCTGCTTCATTGACAATACCATTGCTTGTTTTTTTAATGGATTTAAATATGCTTGCATTTACTTGTGCACTAGAAAAAGAAAGGCAGGTCATGATAATAACCAAAATCGATTTTTCTAATAATATGTTTTTAATCTTCATAATAGGACTGCTCACTGAAAATAAAAATAAATGTTATTTGTTTGTGATTAATTAATTGAACGATGCATTGCTTCAAACTGTAATGCTTGTATTAAGTCATTCACTGTTTCATTATCTTGTGAGTTAAATTTAACGGGGCAATTGGATATGCTCCCATCTTTATATTCACAGAAACTACTTGATTGTGATCTAAGTGGACGACTTTCTGTTTTAACAAGTTTGCTACTTGTATCCATTAATTTAATAGAATTAGTATTCTGTGAAAGTGTGTTGATACACATACTATTTCTTGTGGCGCATTCTAGATTATTAGTATGCTTATTAAGGCTAACTAACCAACCTTGGTTACTAACAGAGTGTAAGTTTGTCCATTTACGTTCAATTTTTTCTAAGTCCATGCACCACTTTGTGTATGTCGGTGATTTGACTTGTAAGTAAGGGGCGCTTTTACCTGTCGGAATATTCGCCTTGTTTGCTCTAAATTTTGTGTAGTTCAGTTCATCTGGAATAGTACTACCAGGGCACATAATCAATACGTCTTTTGGTGATCTTTCAAGCAAAACAATTTGGGGTGTTATGTTTGCTTTTTGTGAAGAGCGAGTAGCGTAATAACAGTCAAATTTAGGACGGTTTTGATTACTGTGACTCACTCTTATAGCTGGAATTTTATTTGATCCAGGGACGGATAGGTTACTGCTATTCGTTGGCATGACTCTACCAATGCAGCCGAGGTTTTTACCTGCTGCCATATAGGCTAATGGTATTTTTTTACCTTGAACAAAGCCCGGGTAAGTGAGCTTATGATCGACGCTTAGTGCGACATTGTTCAGGGTTGATCTTAAGTTGATGACTAGTGTGCTTATTTTATACTTCTTGTTACTTGTCTTAGAACCAGTTGGTGAAACAGAAGAATGGTTTCCATTTGGATTTTTGATAAAAATAGCGCTTACTTTTAACTCGGCGTCTTCATAGTTTGAAGACTGGTTAAGCATGTTATGACCAAGAAAACGTCCGCCTTGATTTAGCGTTATTGGCCAGTTTTTAAATGTGTTTTGAGTTGTGCGCTTTTCATTCCCAATAAGGCTGTTGACCTCATTTAAGATGGTGCTAGTAAGGCTGTTATTTGGACTATTACTTTTTTCTAAACAAAGTGCTTTTGCTTTATTAAGATTAACCTTAGGTGAACCAATATTGAGTTGGTTTATACCTGTGTTTTCCCATGTTGTTTCCCAGCGGGATAAAATAGGTGTGCCATCAATATCCGAAGCAACTTCTGATTCATAGTTTCTTAGAATTTGTACAGAGCTTAAATAAATACAGGCATTATTACTCTTGGATATTGAAGAGTTAACACTTATGTCGCCATTAGATAGTATTTCGGCTTTGATATTAAAGCTATTTATATCATCTGCATAGGTATACGAAGATGATATTGAGTAAAGCATCATGGGTGCTAATAATATTTTATAAAATTTACGCATAATATTCTCGATAGTATTTATTTTTTAAAATTAAATAGATAAAAATTAAACGCTTGGTTTAAATTTAAAATTTTATTTTTGATAACTTATCTCAAAAGTTTAATTTTTTATATCGATCAATAATTCACAATTGGCTAATATTGTAGTTTTTATTGTTTTTTGTATTAAATGATTCTTGTATGGTTTTTATTTTTATGCCTGTCTGTTTTTCATTGCTTATCTGTGAGGGAGTATTTATTTTTATTGTGCATAAAATGATAAAAATATAATTTTTATCTATTTCACACAGGGTGAAATTACTAATAGAATAAATATATTTACAACAAACTTACGATAAGAGGCTTACTCTTTACGTAGTTTGTTTTTTAGTAAATAGAGTCATTATCAGCTATTAATGAAATTACATATATTTTTCGATTGATACCGAATGTGATTTTCTATAACTTAAGTTATATGCGATGATTTTCTATAACATTGGTTATACTGATATTGGGTAAAATAGAATTAAATTGAATATAAATATAAACTTTTATTTCTTAATCGTATTGTAAAATGTTTGTATGTTTTTAAATCCGCATCATTATTGCAAGAGAAGTGCCCCTTACTCAGGTCCTACAGAAGATATACGATAATATTGTGAGATAGCTTAAAAATGGATAATTTGGGCAAAGCGAAAGGCAAGAGGGGGTATCGTTTAAACTAGATGTCATAAACTTGAAGCTCAGCATGGCTTTGTTATAAATAATATAACTTGATTCTCAACATTGAAAATTAGGTATTTAAACAGTTGAGACGGCACTTCTAAAGTATCTGCTTTGCTTTTTTGCCTTATAACAGTAGGAATATGTATCTGTTGTCATTGTTGAACGATTGAGCTCGTTATATTTAGATGCAACTTACAAGTATAAATGTGTAGAGCAGGATCAAATTTCAGCCATTCTAAGGCACTTTAATGACCTGACTTTTTTAGCCTAATGACTCTTCCTGCTCTAATCTACTAATCCTTGATGTCGTTAAGACTGTTTAGCAAAGAAACGTAATTTAAAGACCAAACAGTCATCTTCGGACCCAGTTAGCAGCGTCTCTGCGTGATCACTCCATAAACTAAGGCTCAACGATTTATCAAAATGGTGTTGCTTAGGGCTGTTTTTTGCAGCTTCAAGGGTTAGCAGAGGGGGGATATCACTTATATGCTCTTTAGCAATGATGAGGGCGTAGTCTGAATCTGTTAACAAAGTAAGATGCTCATCTATCGAAGTAAAAAAATTCCCGTCGTTTAAAAATGTCATAGCATCATCACGCAGAGGTTTTGCCTCAATGAAACGAGAATCATTATGAAACTGTGCAAATTTCTCAGGGCTAGGAACCTGAGTTAACGCGCCTTGTTCTGGTACTGGGCCTGTCGAATTAGTGGCAAGTATTGCGAAAGAGCCTAGTGATTGAATCTCACACTCTTCCAATACGGGAGTAATAAGCGGGAAGTACTCAGTAAATACCTGCATTTCTTTACCTTGAATGACTTTACCAAAAGCAAAATCAATATAGCTGTTTGATTTCAAAACTAATTCACATGTCATATTTTTTCTCCGATGTCATCTTGTGTTTAAGTTTTTGCATTATGGAACTTTAAGTTCCGGAAATCAATATTTCCGTAATTTTTTATTATGCTTTTTCTAGGACCTTATGTCATTTAGGGCAAGTAAAAAATTTCAAAAAGAAGAGGATAGGGGGGATACATGTGTGGATTAATACTTTTTGATCTAGTCCGAGTGATTAGTAACAATCAACCTATTCTTTAATGCAAAAGAAACTTACGAGATGATTTGCCCTAGTCAGTGGATTGCTTAACAAGTCGCAGAACGCTTACTTGATTGATACATGTAAGCGTTTTGCATTAATTGAAATGCTCTGTAAAAAGCCTTATTAGACTCGCTTTGCTAAAGTCCCAAACTTCTTTTGCCAGGTCGCACTGCGTAATGCATCTCTTTCTAGGTATTGTTTGATCGCTGTTGTTAAATCTAAGGTAAAGTTAGTTTCTTTATCTAGTGAAATAGCATTTATGCGCATGGTGTACCACGCTGTGATGCCTTCAGGGGGGGGGGACTCAAATCGAGGGAATACGGGGTTTGGTTCGCCATTTAGCCAATCATTCGTAAGGTTGGGATTCAGCACCAATGCACGTGCAATACCGACAATATCAGCGCTCTCGTTTTTGATTAAATACAGCGCATCGGCGCAAGTCTTAATGCCCCCGGTTACCATAATGGGAATGTTTGTGATTTGTTTGGCCATGAGGCAAAAATCAGCATAATACACGTCTTGAGTTACACGATCTGAGCTAGATTCTGCCCCAGGAAAATAGGTACCACCACTGACTTCAATCAGGTCAAGGCTGGTCTGATTTAAGAGTCGAATATTCTCTAGGGCATCTTCATTTGTCAGGCCACCCTCAATTAAATCAGAAGCGTTGAGTTTAATGCCAATAGGAAAATTGGGGCCAACGGTTTGTCTAATACGGTCAATTATGTCAATAATAATTCGACACCGTTTTTTGATTGAGCCACCAAAGTGATCATTTCGTCGGTTAAATAGGGGGGATAAAAATTGGCTGAGTAAAAAACCGTGACCTGCATGGATTTGTATACCCGTAAAACCCACCTTTTTTGCGAGTAATGCTGCCTTGGCATAGCTACTTGGTAGGGCTTCAACCTCTTTGATGGACATGCCCGCACATTGAAAGTCATCAATATTAAGTGCAGAAGGGCCCATAGGTTCACTAATAGGGCGATGAGAAAGTGCGCCGGCATGACCTAGCTGTGGCCATATATGTGCCTCTTCTAAGGATGCCAGGCGAGCTAACTCTTGCAATGCATCAATGTTTGAACCTTTACCTAGGACAAGGTTTCCCGGTTTTTCAGGGCAAAGTGAATCGATTTGAACTTCACCAATAATAGAGAGGCCAATACCACCTTTTGCCCACTTTTCATAAAGCCTAATTTGGGCTTGGGTAGGGTTGCCTTTGCCATCACCTAATGAATCTGACATGGCTGATTTAGCGAGTCGGTTTTTTAAAACAGCACCGCAAGGAAGTCGTAAGGAGTGCTCCAATCCCATCTTTACTTTATTCATTAGCGTTTCTCTTTTAGGCTTTTCATTATTATGAACTTTAAATGCGTTTTAAAAGCTATTATTGATTGTTTTCAGTAAACTAAAAACGGAGTAATAATTTAAATACTATTAAAAATAAGTTAATAATGAACACGTCAGACCTGAAATTATTTGTTCGAATTGCTCAAACGTCCAGTATTACCGAATCGGCCAAACAGGTGGGAATTACCACAGCGGCTGCAAGTTCAGCACTTAAACGGCTTGAAAAGCAGCTTGATGTTCAATTGTTTATAAGAACAACACGAAAATTACGGATTACATCGTCAGGGGAAAAGTTTTTGTTTCATTGCCTGCAGGCGTTGGACTCTTTAGAGCAAGGTTTTATTGCTGCTCACCAGGTGTTGGGAAATATTAAGGGCGAGTTACGTTTGTCTGTCCCATCCGATTTAGGTCGAAATCTTCTGATCCCTTGGATTGATGAAATGATGGCGCAAAACCCGTCCTTATCAATTGACTTGACCGTGAGTGATTCACTGTCAGACTTTTTTTTAGATGAGATAGACCTCGCGCTTAGATATGGAAAACCAGAAGACTCAACTATGGTGTCCTTCCATGTTGCAAGGCTAAACAGAGTGACTTGCGCATCGCCTGCTTATCTCGATGAGTTTGGGGCGCCTTTGCATCCTGAGGACTTAAAGCAACACAATACTGTTCTATACAGGATTAATGGACGTCTCTTTAATACTTGGCACTATCGAAAAAATTCAGATAATTACAAGATAAAAGTAAGCAGTAATAGAGTATGCAATGACACGGATATTGTCAGGCGTTGGGCTATTGCAGGACATGGTATTGCTTATCGCTCTCAAATAGACATATCAGCCGATTTAAGGAGTGGAAAGTTAGTGCCTTTACTCACTGATTTTGAGTCGCCGCCAGTCGATCTTTATTTGCTGTGTCCCAGCAGAAAGCAAGTAACACCAGCCATGATTGCGTTTAGAGAGATGCTAAGAGAGAAGTGTGAAATGCTAATCAGCAAACATGGAATACAATCAAAGGAGAATGTGTGAAGCCTGTCGCAGTCTTAATTCACGTACCGGATGTGGCCCTTGGCCTGGCTTGGTATCAGCAAGCCTTTGTATTAGCCGAGCCGAAATTGTTACCAGACACAGATCTTATCATTTTAGACATAGCGGGTTTTATGATTGAAATTGTTCAAGCAGATCATAAGGTAGGAGCAGGGAAGATGGGGACTGTTTTATATTGGCATCTTGATTCTTTGGCACAAGCTATTATTCATTTCGAGGGACTTGGAGCCCGACTCTATCGAGGGCCTATGGCTATTGAAAATGGTATGAGTATGTGTCAAATCGAAGATCCATTTGGTAATCTCATTGGTTTAAGAGGTATCTTGGTATGATGCTGAAACCTAGTAATATTAAAATAAATGTAAAATACATTGAATTTATATTTAATACAGCCTTTTAGGAAATATTATCTTGGCCAATACATTTAGCGGGTAAATATTGAATACCTAGCCTGCTTTACACTAACCGCCTTTGCTTCTAAGTTTATAGAATATAGTGAGGTAAAAGTGAGGTAAAATTATTTATGAAGCTATATTGGCGTTTACAATCTTAGGTAAAGTGAGTGAAATTTGGTCATAAATCTTAGGCTCGATTATTGGTGTGATATGCTATTGAATGGATTTATCTTATTGTTTTAAAATGTTTTTCTTAAAAATATATCGGTTTTATAAAAAAAATCTGTTGTAATACGGTATGGACTATTTTTTTGGAGGGTATTTGTGAATAATTATACTGTTATACCTAGATTATTAAGGATATTACTAGCGACACTTCTATTGGTCTCTTTTCAGGTCAGTGCTGAGGTAATAAAAGTGCCTGGAACGACTCTTTTAATGACGCCACCGGCAGGGTTTACGCTCTCAAAAGATTTTACGGGCTTTGAAAATAGACAAACAAAATCGAGTATTATGATCGTTGAGTTCCCTAAAAGCTCCTACTCTGAACTTGCGGCACTCTTTTTAGATATTAATTTAGCTCAAGAGAACTTCTCTCCTATTGGTGTTTCTGTTCTAGGGCAAAAAAATATTGTCTTAACGGCTAATAAAGCCACGGTTCTTTTTCTCTCCGGAATACAGGCCTATAAAGATAAGGAAGTGGGTAAATATCTCGCCCTTGTAGAAGGTGATAAGACAGTGCTCATTTCATTTAACATATTTGATGAGACCGTCTCTCATGAAAATATTATTATCGAATCCGTCAAATCAATACGTCTTGAAGATTAGTTGGCATTAAGACTTGTAGGGACCCAAAATTGAGCCGCTAGATAAGCACTCATGGTATTTTTGGAAAGGCAGCGATAAAACATATACTTTATACCCTTATTTCAGAATAAAAAAAGCGGCTTATATAAGCCGTTTTTTTTGTACATGAATTTTATGAACTAAGCCAAATGTGTGGTTTTGGCTTAGCTATTAATAAATTTATGCTACTTTTTTACCTTGTTGACTATCTTGGCTGGCAAGGTATTCATCAAAGGTACCGTGATAGTTAATCAGTTTTTTATCTTGTACATCGATAATGCGTGTTGCCAATGACGATACAAATTTACGGTCATGGCTGACAAAAATTAGCGTACCTTGATAGTCTTTAAGTGCATTATTTAGCGCATCAATGGCTTCGATATCCATGTGGTTTGTTGGTTCATCCATGATAAGGACATTAATATCCATCATCATTAACTTACCAAACAAAAGACGGTTCTTTTCACCACCAGAGCAGTTTCTTGCTTTTTTATTGATGTCGTCGTCAGTGAACAACAAACGACCTAATAACCCACGTACAATAAGATCGTTATGCTTAGAGGTACGCCACTGAGATATCCAGTCAAATAAGTTCAAATCGTTATCAAAATCGGCGGTGCTATCTTGTGGGCAATAACCCACAGAGGCATTTTCAGACCATTTGATCATGCCAACTTTATGCTGTAGATCATCGACTAGGCAGCGCAGTAGAGTCGATTTACCGACACCATTCTCGCCGATAACTGCCAGTTTAGCACCGGCTTCTAGAATCAGTTCACCACCTTCAAAAAGCATTTCACCATCAAAACCATGACCAAGGTTTTCAAGAATTAATGCTTGGCGATGCATCTTTTTGCCTTCATCAAAGCTCAAAGAAGGTGTCATACGGCTCGATGATTTTACGTCGTCTAATTTGATTTTGTCTAATTTTTTAGCGCGCGCACTGGCTTGTTTTGCTTTAGACGCATTTGCACCAAAGCGATTCACAAAGTCTTGTAGCTCATCCATTTCAGCACTTTTCTTCGCATTGCCAGATAATAATTGCTCTTGAATGAGGGATGCAGCTTCCATGTAATATTCATAGTTACCAGGGTAAATGCGCAATTCACCGTAATCAATATCTGCCATGTGAGTACAAACAGAATTTAAAAAGTGTCTGTCATGAGAAATGATAATCATGGTGCACTTACGTTTGTTCAGCTCATCTGCCAACCAATTAATGGTATAAATATCCAAGTTATTGGTAGGCTCATCAAGTAATAGAATATCAGGATTTGAAAACAGTGCTTGGGCAAGCAAAACACGTAATTTACGACCTGGTGCGACTTGTTGCATTAAACCAAAATGGCAGTCTTCTTCAATGCCTGCCTCAAGTAAGATCTCACCTGCACGACTTTCTGCTGTGTAGCCATCCATCTCTGCAAATTCACTTTCAAGTTCACCGACCTTCATACCATCGGCTTCGCTCATTTCAGGCAAAGAATAGATACGATCACGTTCTTTTTTGATCTCCCACAATGCCGTATCACCCATGATCACAGTATCAATAACACTGTAATCTTCAAATGCAAATTGATCCTGACTCAAGGTGCCCACTTTTTGGCCTGGTGTTATAGACACGTTACCTGAGGTAGCGATCAGCTCACCGCTCAAGATTTTCATGAAAGTGGATTTACCGCAACCATTAGCACCGATTAGACCATAGCGGTTACCGTTACCAAATTTGGCTGAAATATTTTCGAATAATGGCTCAGGGCCAAATTGCATTGTGATGTTCGCTGTAGAGATCAAAGGAATGTTCCAGTTGTGTACTGACAGGTCCATTTCCTGACAAATGGCAAACAAATGAGCCAACTCAGAAAAATCTGTGTAAGTATGAAAAAAGAGGTCGCAAATTATACAGAATTTATTACATAAAATGTAGGTATTCACGAAAATAGCTGTGAAATTGACGTGTTTCATTTATCTAATGGGATACAAAGGTATGCCTTTGCTTAGTAGGCCCATATATATTTATTCTATTATGACGTTTAAGACTGCTATAAGAATCCCCGGTTAATCTTGTCCTGTTGCACAAATGTTTAAAAAGATATCAAACAGGAGAAAACCCTCATGCCTATCCAAAAGACTTCAACCCTTGTTAAAGCGGATCATCATCGACCTAGGGTTATACAATGTAATGCCTTCGATGAAGTGTTACGGGAAGTGCCTGTCGCCGTCGCTTTTTATTATAAAGATGCTGTGGATGGCGAGACACTAAAGCAATCTTTAAAAGTTGCTCTTGAAGCGTTTGACCTATTTTCGGCTAGGTTAGTCTATATGGATGATCGCTTTTGTATTGACTGTGATAATCAAGGGGCAGGCTTTTCAATTGTAAATCATCAGTTTCCTATGAATGACGTGTTACAAGATCAGTTTAACCCTATTTATAGCGAGCTATTGTTTGAACAAATTAACCCTAAGACGGTAATTAAGCTTAAGGAGGCAGTGCTAACTGCAAGGGTTAATTATTTCAATGATGGCAGTATGGGTTTAGCGATGGTTTGGCATCATGCGATTGGGGATATGCAGACTTTTATGTCATTCATGAGGGCTTGGTCGAATGCCTTTTCAGGTGAGGCGACTGTTGCGCCTTTAATGGTGGATGACAGGCATGAACATATGATCAAGCAGCTAGCTAGAAATGACAATGATAATGAATCTGGTGTTCGTAAAATCGGTGTATTGGAGGGCTTGAAGCTCCTTTATTTTATGAAATTCAAACGTAATTCACAGCGCTGGGTACAGTTCTACTTTAGTGATAATGAAATAGATAATTTACATCGGGCGTACAATCAAGAGTTAGGTCATTTTATTTCTAAAAATGATGCGTTATCAGCTCATATTCTGTCTGTTTTTACCCAGGAAATCCCTCATAAAGGTCAAATTAAAGGTCGGGGTCTTGATATGGCCATTAACTTTCGTGGACGTACCTCTTTGGATCAAAATTTGGCAGGCAACATGGTTTCTACAGTGAAAGTGAAGTGTGAGCCTGATGATTCACCCGTGCAATTAGCGCGTCAAATACGTGAAAAAGTAAATCATTATGCAGATAAACATTTAGATTATTATGCCACTGTAGATTACATTGAAAAACATGGAGGGAGGAAGAAGATAGCTCAGTTTGTACCTGATTGGTTAAACCCTTATGGCGAATCTCTTTTGTTGACGAGTTGGGCCAATTTCGGTGTCTATGATCTTTCCTTTGAGGGTCAAACTCCGTGCTACTTTACTACCATGGGGCCGGCCCTTTTTCCATGGATAACCAGCCTTTATGAAGGGCCAAATAATCAAGGTTTAATCTATACGGCCTCTTTGCCGAATGAGGTGAGTGATGGCATGATTCGTACCCGACTTTTGAGTAAAATGAATCAATATCGAGATGAGGATGAGGTCTTACCTGATTTATTTAATCATTTCTCTAGCTGTTAAATAGCAAACTAAAATAAGGTGCTACTGCTTAATCAAACGAAGGCCCTCATAATGAATGAATAGGTCTTTACGTGAGCGTGTTTATGCTGCTTCCCTATACCCTTATCGATTGAATTATGAATCGCTGTTACAAAAGAGTGAAGCTTAGCCGTATTGAAATTTTAGGTGCTAGACCAGTGAATCAAATGTGAAAGAAACTTATTCACACTTACATTATTTTGGTGAGGTACTTATATTGTAAAGCAGGTATCATTGGGGAAATTTATTGAGAATAAAATAATGGTACAACAAAACAACCCACTTCACGGTATAAAACTAGAAGAGATAATCATCGCATTAGAAAAAGAAATTGGTTGGCAGGAGATGGCAATTCGTGTGCCTGTGAATTGTTTTAAGTCGGACCCTAGTATTAAATCCAGTTTGAAATTTTTAAGAAAAACGCCTTGGGCGAGGGATAAGGTAGAGCAGCTTTATCTTGATTTAATCGTTTCTAAATAATAAGACGAAATGCATCGTAATGTTCTGGTTACGATGCATTGATAGAGTATTACCAAATGGCTGAAATACTTAAAGCCCCATAGTTCGTTTCTTCAGTTTGTGTTTCAAATGTCTTACTAGACTCTTGATAGGACAACATGATGCTCCAAGATTGAAAGCCAATACTCACGCCTAATACGCTAAACATTCGATCATTGATTATGTCCACTGAATGGCTATTTGTGAAGTTGTTACCGTCAAGGGTTATATCATTATTAACATAAGATTTTGCGCGACTTGCAAAGATTTGCCAGTGAGAAGAGCGACCTGATAAGTAATTAGGGTTGCGTACAGGAAAGGATGAAAACATAGGATAGGTTTGATCTAAGCTGTGGCCAATGCGAACGGATATGCCTGCCTTAGCATCACTACTAAGGGTGCCTACACCGATTGAGCCGAAGGTAAGAAAATCCATGCCAAAGCTAGGGTTGACCTCTAGCTCTAATGCTCTAAACAACATACCTCTTTCAATTTTAAAAACCGGCTCATTACTAAGTTGATTATCCCAACCGAGAGGTTCATCTGATCCTGTCATCTTGTGGAACTGTGTTTGAACGTCTTTAGCGAAGGCGTCGGGACCAACTAAACCTAGGGAAAATGTCCAGCGATCGGATAGGGAGTTATCAAAGGATACGAGTGTCGTACTCCATAATAGTAAGCCAGCATAAGGCCTATCATCTTCAATTAAGGTGCTGGTATTGATGTCTTCAGGGGTAAACATCGCCTGGCCTAACTGATGGTAGATCCCCCGCCTTTTACCCGCTTCATTAGCAAAATCACTGTCTTTGAGCAGCCAATAAATAGGGGAGGGCGTGAAGTCTTCTTTGAAACGGCTCCCTAAAGGGTGGGCATAATTAAAACCGATACCATTGGTATATTGACCATCATTATTGGAGAACATGTCGTTCTCCCATGTAAAGGTTAAAATGCCATCAGCCGCAATCATGGGTTGGCTAAGAAATACCAGGAATACAATGCCAAGGCGAGATAGCACGGATATCTTTTTAGATAGTGTGAATGATGATTTGTTAAGGATATTGGCAAATTTAGTCATAAATTCTTAGAAAGCTCTCTTCCTGATATAGGCGATAAAAAATTGAAATATCAGTAGTTCGACAATCCTGTCTAAATTTATATTAGTCTATGATAAAAAAAGCGCAGTTGAATTGATCCAAGTAAAAGACGGGTTAGATCACTGCCCCGTCTTTTGCATTATCTTTTCTACTATTACTTAGTTTCTAGTGCTAATAAGTCCTTAGCAACGGCTTCAGCAACTTTAATGCCGTCAATGGCTGCAGATAATATGCCGCCTGCATAACCTGCACCTTCACCCGCGGGGAAAAGCCCTAAGGTGTTCATGCTTTGGAAGTTTCCATCTCGACGAATACAAATGGGTGAAGACGTTCGGGTCTCAACACCTGTCAGTATGGCATCAGCCATAGCAAAGCCTTTAATTTTTCGATCAAAAGCAGGGATGGCTTCCCTTATAGCGTTAACGGCAAATTCCGGTAAAGCTTTACTCAAATCACCTAATTTAATGCCAGGTTTATAAGAGGGTACGACAGAGCCTATCACTGTTGAGGCCTTGTTTTCTAAAAAATCACCAACAAGTTGCGCTGGCGCATGATAATTTTCACCGCCTAGCTCGTAGGCTAAAGATTCAAGGTCTCTTTGTAGGTCAATGCCGGCTAATACATTACCCGGGTAATCTTTTTCAGGGTCGATACCCACAACGATGGCAGAATTGGCGTTTCTTTCATTGCGTGAATATTGAGACATACCATTAGTTACGACACGCTTTTCTTCAGACGTTGCAGCAACGACTGTGCCACCAGGGCACATACAGAAACTATAAACACTACGACCATCTTTGCAGTGATGTACCAATTTATAATCAGCGGCACCTAAAATAGGGTGGCCTGCATTATCACCAAATCGTGCATCATCGATGACAGATTGGGGGTGCTCAATACGGTAGCCGATGGAAAAAGGCTTGGCTTCCATATAGATACCTTGTTTCGATAGCATGCTAAAAGTATCGCGTGCACTGTGGCCGATTGCTAAAATAATATGACGAGAATAAAGGGTGTTACCAGACGCGAGAGTGAGTCCGGTTATTTTACCTTGTTCTTCGTTAATGTCCTCACGTAATAGTGATTCGACCCTTTCACCAAAACGCACTTCGCCGCCAAGAGCAATAATCTCAGCCCGCATTTTTTCTACCATGGTCACCAATTTAAAGGTTCCTATATGGGGTTTGCTGACATACATGATTTCTTCAGGAGCACCAGATTTTACAAATTCAGATAATACTTTACGACTTAGAAAACGCTTATCTTTGACCTGGCTATAAAGTTTGCCATCGGAAAATGTGCCTGCACCGCCTTCGCCGAATTGTACGTTTGATTCTGTATTGAGCTTTTCTTTACGCCAAAGTCCCCATGTATCCTTGGTACGCTGCCTAACATCTTGTCCTCGCTCAATGACGATAGGTTTTAATCCCATTTGTGCCAATAAAAGAGCGGATAGTATGCCGCAAGGACCAAAACCAATAACGATAGGTCTTTGTTGTCCTTCAGTTGGAAAACTGTTTTCAGCATGACCGACAAAATGATAGTCAGTGTTAGGGGATTTTTTGACTGAATTTGAGCCTTCAAACTTAATTAAAATACCGTCTTCCACGTCTTGCTCTAAGCTGACGTCAAGTTGATAAACAAGCTGAATATCTTTCTTTTTCCGGGCATCGTATCCACGTTTAAACAGACTAAAGCTCAGCAGTTGAGATTCGTCTATTGAAAGCAGTGACATGATGGCGTTATTTAGATCGTCATCGGTGTGGTTTAAAGGCAGTTTAAGTTCAGTAATTCGCAACATAAGAAGGTAATTTATCTTTTAAATTCGGCTTACTTGATTAGAAAATGGCTAAGCAAGTAATTAGGTAAATGGATTATGGCGCGAGTTTAACATGGGGGCAGAAAGCTGGCATTAAAAATGATGCCGCTTGCCTTTAGATAAGCCTTTACCAATTGTTTATTAAACTCTTAAGTGATATTAGCCTTCAAAAATAGCCAATAAGTCGGTTAGTTTTTGATCAAGTTCATGCTTTTCAGAATCACTCATTACCGACAATATGGATTCCATATTATCTACATGGGCTGTGGCGGTTTTATCAATAATGTCAAAGCCAGTTTGGCTTAGTTTGACCAATTGACTACGGGCGTCTTCAGGGTTAGGTAGCCTTTCTATTAAGCCTCTCGATTCTAATCGTTTCATTCTATGAGTCATTGTCCCCGAAGTAATCATCATAATAGAAAATAGAGTGGTTGGAGCAAGAGTATAGGGTGCTCCTGAGCGTCTCAAGGTGGCCAATACATCAAACTCCCAATAGTTCAAATCGAACTTGGAAAAGGTGTCGTCTAATTTATGTGTCATCAGGTTTGAGCAACGTTTTAGTCGACCAAATATGCCCATAGCGTCCAATGTTAAATCGGGCCTTTCTGCCTGCCATTGAGACTTAATGGCATCAACAGCATCGCTGTTTTCATTAGTTTTATCTGTATTTGACGTCTTCATTCTGTCTGGCCTTAGTAATTTTAGTCTGAATTATGATCAATATAACAAAATTCAAGAAAGACTAATTTCTCTAAAATTTACCTTGAAGTCAAGATAAAATACTGTCAATCTAAAAAGTATCTTGAGTTCAAGGTAAATTAATTGAACCAACTTCACTAAATTTTGAGGATGATTTTATGACCGGCAAGGACCAATCAATTAGCAATATTTGTTTAACGGCATTGGCGCCCATTATTTGGGGGACAAGCTATCTTGTAGCAAGTGAGTTACTGCCAGCCGATAGGCCCTTTACCGCTGCCTTGATTCGAGCATTACCTGCAGGATTGGTGTTGATTTTATGGAGTCACTTTGTGTTACCTAAAATGAATTTGAAGCTAAAGCAATGGGGGCAGTTAATTGTTTTATCAGCACTTAATATAGGTTTTTTTCAAGCCTTACTATTCATCGCAGCATATCGTTTGCCTGGAGGGATAGCGGCTGTGGTGGGGGCTGTTCAGCCACTATTAATGATGTTGATAATCTGGTTGGTTGATCAGAAACGGCCGCAATCAAAAGTGGCTTTTATGGCAATGATCGCTGTTTTGGGGATGGGGTTGCTGTTCGTATCGCCAAAAAGTGAGTGGGACAGTATTGGTTTGATCGCCGCTTTTACCGGCACAGTTTGCTTAGGGGTGGGGACTTTTCTTGCGAGACGCTGGAATAATGGCATGCCCGTATTAAGTTTTACCGGTTGGCAACTCGGATTAGGTGGACTCATCCTGTTACCAATGGCACTAATATTTGAGGAGCCGTTACCAGTACTTAGCTTGGATCACTATATTGGTTACGGATATTTATCTATTTTTGGTGCCTTGTTTGCCTATTCTATTTGGTTTAGGGGCGTATCAAAGCTGTCCTCAGTGTCAGTTTCTTCTTTAGGCCTGTTGAGCCCAGTCACCGCAATTCTGATGGGGTGGTTGGTGTTAAATCAAACCTTATCTATGCGTGAAAGCATTGCCATTTTAATTGTTCTTAGTGCTGTTTTGATGATACAGAGATGGCTTATGCCAGCCGTCAAAATAGAGCCGTTAAATGCTAAAAAATCCATCACCTTGATTAATAAAAATGCGCTTTGATTTAGCTGTGAATTATCTCGTTTACCTATAAATATCGTCTTTAAATAAAGGAAAATAGTATGTCAAATATGTCTCTAGATACAAAATTAAAACCATCGGTTTTGGCAGAGTTCGCACCATTCAAGTTGGACTCCATTCTTGAAAAGAGAACCTCTGTAGGGCGTTATGATGCGTCTCGTCAATTAGATAGCACCATGATTAATGAACTTGTTCGATTAGCATGTCTCGCTCCTTCTGCGTTTAATATGCAAAACTGGCAATTTGTTGCTGTGCATTCAGATCAAGCAAAACAGGCTTTATATCCGTTAGCGTTTAATCAGCCTCAGGTTTTAGAATCATCTGTTACTTTTATAATTAGTGGGCAAACCATGGGGTACCAAGCGTTAGGTGATGCGCTACAGGCGTCTGTAGATGCCAATATTATTAGTGATAAAGTTCAGCAAACCTGGGTTGATATGGTGACTCAATCTCATCAAAACGATGAGCAGGCCAGAAGGGATGAGGCGATACGATCTGCGTCATTGGCAGCGATGAGTTTAATGGTAGCCGCACAGGAATTTGGCTTGGTTTCTGGTGCAATGGGGGGCTTTGATGCCGATGCAGTGAAGGCGGAGTTTGCCTTGGGAGAAGACAGTATTCCCGTCATGCTAGTGACCGTGGGGTATGCTGCTGACGCAAACTGGCCTCAAAAAATACGTAAGCCAGTTGATCAAGTTATGCGTGTTTATTAAAGCTAAATAAGTTCGCTACTCATCTTCCGCAGAAGGTGTGGCTGCTTTATCAATACTCTCTTGTGATGATGTGGCGTTTTGCTCTGCTTCTAGTGCGGCTCTATCTGCCTTGCTCACATACTTAGGTTTATTGCTTATATTGTTATGACGATTAGACATCTTTTCTTTCTTTTTTAAGATGCCTTTAACTTTCTTACGGCGATTCATTTTAATAACCTTTAAACGTGAATGATAGAGCGCTTACAGTAACAAATATAAGACGAAAAAAAAGCCCTGATATAATATCAGGGCTTTTTATAACCATGCTTTTTAGCGTCGTGACGCTAAAAATAAAATGGTACCAGTAGGCGGACTCGAACCGCCACGCCTCTCGGCAACGGATTTTGAATCCGTCGTGTCTACCAATTCCACCACACTGGCATGGAAACTGTGGCTGCGTATTATCTGGATTTTTTCACTTGAGTCAAGCCTTGTTCCAATGTTTTTTATATTAATTTCTCTTTATGGGGTTTTTAAGAGGCATTTGTGACGCCTTTAGGAATAAAAAATCCAATAATCCCTTTTAAGAACATACCCTTTTAGTGCAAATTTCGATAAAATGCCGAGTCCTTTTGACTTACCCATTAAATGAATTCCCTAGGCTTGTTGCTAATGCGTGTTTCTGATTACCACTTTGTTTTACCTGACTCTTTAATTGCTACTTATCCAATGCCAGAACGTACCGGTAGCCGCTTGCTCTCACTTGATGGTCCGACAGGCGATTTATCTCATTTAGATTTTCGCGATCTTTTGGACCTGGTTAATCCCGGTGATTTGATGGTATTCAACAATACCCGGGTGATACAGGCAAGAATGTTTGGGCAAAAAGAGTCTGGCGGAAAATTAGAAGTCTTAGTCGAGCGTTTATTGGATGAACGCAGTGTGCTAGCGCACGTTAGGTGTAGCAAATCACCTAAGCCTGGGACTCAGATTGTGTTAGGAACAGACCAAGGGAAAGCGTATAAAGCGACTATGGTCGAACGGCACGATACCTTATTTGAGTTACGATTTGATGAGTTCGTATTGGATGTATTGGAGGCGGTTGGTCACATGCCATTACCACCTTATATAGAACGACCAGACGAGAACTCTGATAAAGAACGTTACCAAACGGTATACAACAAAAAGCCAGGTGCTGTGGCAGCACCCACTGCCGGATTGCATTTTGATGAGGCCTTGTTAGCCGCCTTTAAAGAGAAAGGGGTTGAAACTGCCTTTGTAACTTTACATGTCGGCGCGGGTACTTTCCAGCCTGTAAGAGTGGAGACATTAGAAGAGCATGAGATGCATTCTGAATATGTTGAAGTTGAGCAGGATGTGGTCGACAAGGTTGCGCAAACAAAAGCGAGAGGTGGTCGCGTGATTGCAGTGGGAAGCACCAGCATGCGAAGCCTAGAATCAGCTAGCCAAAAAGGCGCATTAGAGGTGATGAAGGGTGATACCAGTATCTTCATTTACCCAGGTTATGAATTTAAAACGGTTGACGCTATGGTGACTAACTTTCATCTCCCTGAGTCAACCTTGATTATGTTGATTAGTGCCTTTGCAGGTTACCAACACGTTATGAACGCATATCAGAGTGCAATCGACAATAAATACCGATTTTTCAGTTATGGCGATGCCATGTTTATAAGCCGCAACCCAGATGCAACTGGGCCAGCGAATGAGGAAAGTAAGTAATGACAGATAAACGTCCAGAGTGTTTTATGGACTTTGAAGTAGCGACTACTTCAGGGAAAGCACGCCGTGCTACCTTAACCTTCCCGCGTGGAAAAGTTGAAACCCCCGCTTTTATGCCAGTAGGAACCTACGGTACTGTTAAAAGCATGTTAACTAAAGATATCGAAGAAATTGGGGCGGATATTATTCTTGGCAATACTTTCCACCTATGGCTTCGCCCAGGCACAGAGGTCATTAAGGCTCATGGTGATTTACACGACTTCACTCAGTGGAAAAAACCTATCCTGACAGACTCTGGTGGTTTCCAAGTTTTCTCATTAGGTGCAATGCGTAAAATCACTGAAGAAGGGGTAAGCTTCCAGTCTCCTGTCAACGGTTCTAAAGTATTCATGAGTCCTGAAATTTCAATGCAAGTGCAGCGAGATTTAGGGTCTGATATCGTGATGATTTTTGATGAGTGTACGCCTTATCCTGCGACACCTGAGCGAGCTGCTGATTCTATGCGAATGAGTCTTCGTTGGGCGCAGCGATCTAAAGACGAGCATGGCGCAAGCCCATCGGCTTTGTTTGGTATCATTCAGGGGTCAATGTATGAAAATTTACGTGATGAATCCCTAGAAGGGTTGGTTGATATTGGTTTTGATGGATATGCCATTGGTGGCTTGTCTGTTGGTGAACCTAAGCACGAAATGAGCAAAATCCTGGATTACATCACACCAAAAATGCCAGATGACAAACCAAGATACCTAATGGGTGTTGGTAAGCCTGAAGATTTGGTGGAAGGCGTTCGTCGTGGTGTTGATATGTTTGATTGTGTCATGCCAACACGTAATGCTCGTAATGGTCATCTCTTTACAGCTGACGGTGTCGTGAAGATTCGAAATGCCAAACATAGGCATGATGTGTCACCTTTAGATAAAGAATGTGACTGTTACACTTGTAAAAACTTTTCTCGGTCTTATCTACATCATTTAGATAAGTGTAAAGAGATGGTAGGCGCACAACTTAATACCATTCATAATCTTCGTTATTATCAAACACTTATGGCTGGTTTGCGTCTTGCGTTAGAAGAAGGTAGATTTGACGCCTTTGTTGATGAGTTTTATGCCAAGCGTGGTGAAGAAACGCCACCTTTGACAGCAGAACAAGCAATAGAGTCTTAGTAGATTAATAAGCCTTGTTTGATAGAAATGTAATAATAATTTAATAACCATTGGAGACAGAAAGAATGATCTCATTGATCTCAGCTGCCCATGCAGAAGGTGCTGGTGCACCAGCTGATGCGGGTATTTTGAACTTAGTACTACTTGTCGGTTTTGTATTGATTTTTTACTTTTTAATGTGGCGCCCTCAGGCTAAACGTCAAAAAGAACATAAAGGTTTGATGGCAGCCCTAGCAAAAGGTTCTGAGGTATTAACCAATGGCGGAATGCTAGGAAAAGTTACTAAAGTCAATGACAACTATGTTGTCATTGAAGTAGCTGAAGGTGTGGAATTGAACTTTCAAAAAGCGTCAGTTTCCGCTGTGTTGCCGAAAGGCACACTGAAGTCAATTTAGTGTTAAGAAAAGCGCCGAGAGGCGCTTTTCTTATTTTTGTACTTAATAAAGTGTTTAGAAAAACACGATGAACCAAAGGATGTTTCATGCTTAACAAGTATCCCTTGTGGAAGTATTTGCTGATTCTTTTTGTATTAGCGCTTGGGCTACTGTATGCCTTGCCAAATCTTTATCCAGATGATCCTGCATTACAAGTCTCTACACAAAAAGCGACCGTTAGCATTGATGAAAATGCATTGAATAAAGCGGAACGTGCTTTGAAAAAAGCGAAAATCGAATTAAAAGCGTCAGAGTTAACGTCGAATGGCGCAACTTTACGTTTCAATAGTGGGATGGATCAATTAGCAGCTAAGCCTGTTGTGGCAGCTGCATTGGGTGATAACTATGTCACGGCATTGAATTTGGTGCCAACAACACCGGATTGGCTGGCATCGTTTGGGGCCGGTCCTGCAAAACTGGGTTTGGACCTTCGTGGTGGCGTGCATTTCTTGCTTGAAGTGGATACACCAGCAGCACTTGCACAAAAAATGGTCGTGGCTTCTGCAGAAATGAAGACGCTCCTGCGCCAACAGAAAGTAAGGTACCGCAAAGTCAACGTTGATGGCGGAGTATTGACCATTCGTTTCTTGCAGCAGGCTTTTTTAACACGAGCAGAAACTTTATTAAGTGATGAATTTCCAGATTATATTTATTCAACAACCGCCCAAGATGGTGAGTTCTATCTTACTGCAAGTTATACGGCTGCAGCGAAAGCTGAAATTGAAGCCTATGCGTTACAGCAAAACTTAACCACACTGAGAAACCGTGTGAATGAGTTGGGTGTTGCTGAGCCATTGGTTCAGCGTCAAGGCAGTAATCGTATTGTAGTTGAGTTGCCTGGTGTTCAAGATACAGCGGCAGCAAAGCGTATCATTGGTGCAACGGCTAATCTTGAATTTCACCTTGAAGCGTCTTTGGATGCGAATGATGTTGAGGTCTTAACTTTTCGAAATGGCAGTGGTCGTACTGCACGTTTAGAGCGTGATTTGATTATCACAGGTGATAGTGTCTCTGATGCCAGCTCATCGTTTGATGAAAATGGCATGCCGCAAGTAAATATTAGCTTGGACGGCAAGGGCGGCAAACAGATGGCGAAAATAACGCGTACCTCTGTTGGGCGAAATATGGCGGTTGTTTTTATCGAGCATAAATCACGTTCTCGTTTCGTTGAAGATGAGAATGGTAAAGCTCAAGAAGTACGCCAGTCTTATAGTGAGAAAGGTATTATTTCGTTAGCAACAATTCAAACAACGCTTGGAAATTCCTTTCGAATTACAGGTCTAGATAGCTCTCGTGAATCGTCAGAATTGGCCTTACTTTTAAGGGCGGGTGCTCTGGCAGCCCCCATTTATTTTGTTGAAGAACGTACGGTTGGGCCAAGCTTAGGTGAGGAGAATATCCGTTTAGGTGTTGTCTCTGCTCAAATTGGTTTGTTGGTCGTCATGCTCTTTATGTTGGCTTATTACCGAGTATTTGGTTTGTTTGCGAATGTATCTCTCGCGATCAACATTGTCTTACTCATGGCGTGTATGTCATTGATGGGGGCGACGCTTACTTTGCCAGGTATCGCTGGTATCGTTTTAACTATGGGTATGGCGGTGGATGCTAATGTATTGATCTTCTCTCGTATAAAGGAAGAGTTGGCGGCAGGGTTGCCGACACAGCAAGCGATCCACTCTGGTTTTAATCGGGCCTTTACCACTATATTTGATGCGAATATTACGACCTTGTTAGTCGCGGTCATCTTATTTGCAGTGGGTACAGGATCTGTTAAAGGTTTTGCCGTTACCTTGTCTTTGGGGATTATTACCTCGATGTTTACTGCGATTGTGGTGACAAGAGCGCAAGCTAATTTGGTTTATGGTGGTCGTAAAGACGCCCGCTTATCCATATAGGAAGTATGAGAATGAAAAAATCTAATATCCCTTTTATGGGAATGCGAAAACCTGTTGCGTTATTGTCGTTAATATTGGTTATTGCGTCTTTAATTTCCTTGAGTGTAAAAGGGCTTGAGTTTGGGCTTGATTTTACCGGTGGAACACTTGTTGAGGTAGGCTACCAGGTTGCGCCTGATCTGGATCAAATTCGTGGACTACTCGCTGAGAATCAATACTCTGATGTGGTTGTGCAAACATTTGGTGCCAATACCGATATTGTTGTGCGTATGGCGAATGTCTATACACCGACTTTAGGGGATGAGGTGCTTGAAGTATTACGCTCTCATACCGCCAGTGTTGAGTTGCTAAGATCTGAGTTTGTGGGTGCGCAAGTTGGTGAAGAACTAAGAGAACAAGGTGGCTTGGGCATGCTGTTAGCTTTGGCTATCGTTATGCTTTATGTAGCTGTACGTTTTCAATTTAAGTTCTCAGTAGCAGCTGTGACTGCTTTGGCGCATGATGTCATCATTACCTTGGGTATCTTTTCATTGTTAGGGTTTGAGTTTGACCTAACAGTTCTTGCGGCTTTACTTGCAGTAATTGGTTATTCCTTGAACGATACCATTGTGGTGTGTGACCGGATCCGTGAAAACTTCCGGATTATGCGTGATATCAAGCCGGTCGATTTGATTAATGAATCGATCAATCAAACCCTGGGTCGTACCATCATTACTTCTATGACGACAGTTTTTGTATTGTTGGTTTTATTCTTCTTCGGTGGTGAGGCGATTCATAATTTTGCTCTTGCGCTTTTAGTGGGTGTGCTGATCGGTACCTATTCCTCTGTTTTTGTTGCAGCTAATTTACTGCTAGCGCAAAAAATTGAGCGAGAGGATTTAATTCCAGCGCCTAAAGAAGAGTTTGAAGATGAGATGCCTTAACGGGTGATGTTTAAAAAAAAACCACACTTCAAAGTGTGGTTTTTTTTACTTAAAAAATTAAATTTTAAAGAAATTTGTTTCTTGTTCTAATTTTATTACCAGTTTATTGAGTTCGCTGCTTGATTCAGAAATGACATTGGTGGCCTCGTCTGTTTTAACTACGCCGTCATTGAGGGTTTTAACATTTGTTAATATCACTTCTATCATTTGTGATTGCTCTTTGGTGGATGTGGCAATTTGCGAACTTAAAGTGCTGATATGGCTTATTTGCTCTGTGATTATGGTGTTAATATCAGTGGCTTCTTTCGCGTGTTCTTGCACTTCACTGGCTTTTAGTACGCTTTTTGCCATGACATCAACGGAAGAGTTGGCGCCTGAAATAATGCTTTTAATCATGTTGTCTATTTGCTGAGTTGAGTCTTGAGTGCGTTGGGCAAGTTGTCGGACCTCATCGGCGACGACAGCGAATCCTCTGCCTTGCTCTCCCGCTCTGGCTGCTTCTATGGCTGCATTCAAGGCCAGTAAGTTGGTTTGTTCTGCGATATCCTTAATGACCTCAAGTACTGTGCTGACTTGATCAAAATCATTTCTTACCTGTTGAACCGATTTTTCAGATTGCTGAATTTGTTCGGTCATAGATAAAATAGAGTGGTATGTTTTATCAAGGGAGGTGGCGCCTTCGAGTACGCGGTTTTGTATTTCATTGACGGCAATAGAGGTGTTTGAGGTGTTCTGAGCCACTTCATTTACAGTGGTTCCCATCTGTGTCATTGATGAGGTAAATTGCTCGGCAATGTCTTTTTGTTCTCTGACGATGTCGTTAGTTTGTTTAGTGATGTTTTCTAATTGCCCTGATGTAGTTGATTCTTCATTTGCGACAGTTGAAATATTATTTACCATACGGCGCAAGTTGCCTATCATTTGCTGCATTGAAGCCTGTAACTTGCCTACTTCGTCAGTAGATTTCACTTCAATTGAGGCCGTAAGGTCGCCATTGGCAATGTGTTTAGCGATATCTGAGATGTTCGAAATGGGGGTGGCAATGCGGCTCGCAACTATGTGGCCAATAGTGGCTATTATAAGGCCGGAAATTAACATCAATATAAGCATGTAAAACGTGTTGTTCTTTATTGACATGAAGGCTTCAGTTTCATCGATTTCCGATAAAATTCCCCATTTGAAGGTTTTAAAGTCAATGTGGTCGAAGGATGAAAGAACGGAGTTGCCATTATAATCAATGATAATTTCAAACCCTGTTTCACCTTTGATGGCATTACGGCTTGCTTGGGTATTGACGCCATTCGCTTCTACCGTGCCTGCAAAACTTTGTTTGACGCTGTGTCCTTGAGGGTCTAAAAACGAATTACTGCGCATTCTTAAGTCTTCACCCACTAGGTAACTTTCTCCTGTTTCTCCCATGCCGTCTCTTATTTTCATGATATTTTCAATGCCTTCAAGTGGTAACTGAAGGGCTAGATAAAGCACGACACTATTATTTTCATCCAGTAGTGGTTGTGCGATAAATGCAGCAGGATCGTCGTTGCTAGGGGCGTAAGGGGCGAAGTCTGCCATGCTGTACGTTTTAAGTTGGCCTACTGTCTTGATTAGGCTACCAAGATTGCTGCCAGCATATTTACCTGACAATATGTTGGTATGATAGTCCGCCTCTTTGGTGACTGTGTAAAAGATAAAGCCGTCTGGATTGATTAAAAATAAGTCGTAATATCCGTATTTCTCGATATAACTTTGATAAAAATCGATGCCGTCTGAGGTTTTAGGGTTAAATGCTTCAGTGACATCAATTTCTGAAATGATGGCCCAGCGAATGCCTTCTCCGACCTCAATATAGTCCCAGCTACTGATAACAGGGTTGTTGTTATAGTCGAGAATAACAGCGGTATTTTTATTGCCTTTGAGTGCGCTAAGTACGGCTGTCGTAGTTACTTTGTTTTGCTCTTTGAATGAGGCCTTTACAGAGTATTGGTTTGGATTCAGGAAGGAATCGGAGCGCATTAAGTGGTCTTGACCAACAAGGTAAGATTCACCTGTTTCTCCCATTCCTGTTCTATGACCAAGGATTTCATTGATATGTTCTAATGGCTGTTGATAGGCAATATAACCAATGCGTTTATTATTTTTTTCAACTGACTTTACCGCGAAAGCGGCAGGAGCATTGTTGCTGGGGCCATAGGGAAGGAAATCGGCTAAATGAATTTCTGAATCGCGACTGATCCTTGCTTTTTGAAAGGCTTGAGTGAATGAGCTTTGTGATAGATCGTTTTCTAGATTTTGTCTTAAATCGCTTTCTCGGGTGACTGAATAGATGATGTCACCTTCAAGGTTGATAAGAAAAAAATCGTACCATCCAAAATAGGTTAAAAGCTGTTTGAACTCTTTGTCGTGTGCATCTAAGAGCGGTTGCCAAGCTTGCACATGTTGAAATGTCGTGTTCATTTCTTCTATGGCATGGGTGACGTGCTCTTGTGAGGCGAGTAAATTGAGTTGGGAATAATTGTTGTGAAGATAGTCGGTTAACTGTGATTTTTTAATATCTTGAACGGCAGAAAGCTTTTGAAAGGCTTGTGATCGTAACGTGTCTGCAATATTTACCAATACACCCATATCACTTTCTCTTTCATGAAAGTAATGCTCTATGGTTTGTTTTTTTATCTGGTTAATTGCATTGAGTTGGTTAAACACCTTTTCTTGTATGTCATTGGTGCTGTTTTGAGTTGAAATATAACTAATAAAAATAATGGGCAGTAGGCCAATCATGACAAATAGAAAGGTAAACTTAGTCTTCAAATTCAGTGTTTTTACAGAAAGCATGGTCAGCCTCGCACTGTTTCTCAAAGTAATTCGTGAGGCAAATCTCCCTTTTGCTTAAAGTTTTTGTTACTTAATAAATAGTAAGTAATGTATTTTTTGTACAATAGATAAAGGAAATGAAGCGTAGTTATTTGTAGTGCTTAGTATTTAAGTGTGGGGCGGAAATGAGGAGCGGCTATTGATGATCGGCTAATAGTCGCTCCAAGGGAGGTTAGATATTTAAGTTACCAAATGGCATGCCCATACTTGTTGGCGTGGTCGCTTCAAGGCTGCTTTCCCAGTTTATTGCATTAGGGCCAAATAAAACGATGGCTGTTGAGCCTAGTTTAAAGCGGCCCATTTCCTCACCTTTTTTAAGTGATACTTGGTTGAGTTTATCGTAATCCCAAGTGACAACATTTTTATTGAATGGGGTAACTTGGCCTGCCCAAATTGTTTCGATACTAGCAACAATCATGGCGCCAACTAGAATGACAGCCATTGGGCCTACGGCAGTTTCAAAAATACAGACCGTACGTTCGTTACGAGCAAATACATTTGGAATCTGTTCTGCCGTCACTTTATTAACAGAGAAAAGCTTGCCAGGAATGTGAATCATTTTTAAGAGTTTGCCGTCAATTGGCATATGTACTCTATGGTAATCCTTTGGTGATAAGTAAACCGTAGCAAACTTCCCTCCTACAAATTGATTGGAAAGTTCGGCATCGCCGCCTATCAGGCTGGTTAAGCTGTATGTAGAACCTTTTGCTTGAAGTAATGTTCCGTATTCAATGTCGCCTAGTTGGCTAACTGCGCCATCAGCAGGGCATGCAATGTCTTTTTCACCTGATGCGATGGGCCTTAGTTCAGGTTTTATGGCTCTTGTAAAAAAAGCATTAAAATTTTTATAAGCGCTTGGGTTCGGCTCAATCGCTTCATTCATGTCGACGTTATATTTTTTGATAAAGTTCTTGATAAAAGTGTCTTTTACCCAGGTATTTTCACATTCAGCAATTTGGCCTGCGATACGTGATATTGTTTTTTGTGGAGCGATATGTTGGGCTAGGGCAAAGAGTTGATCTTTGTTCACGAAATTATCCTTTTGCATTTAGTGCGTTTGAATTTTTGGAAAAGCGCTTGCTTAATAAGGTGGTAATGCGTTTTGCGTTATTAAAGTCGGTCTCATTAAAAATTTGGTTGCTTGCAATCCAAATTACTTTCCAATTTGTTTGATCGGTTTTAAATGTGATCAATATTAATGTTTGATTATTTGTCAGGTCAGCTGTTAGTTGTTCTGGTAAGTGTTTTATTACTTGTTTGATTTTATTTTTATCAAGTAGGATTGCACTGGGTTTTTGTAATAGTTGTTTCAGTATTTTACTTTTTGGATCCCATTTAGTTTGTTTTAATAAACGGGTATTAAAACCATACTGTAAGTTTATTTTGAACTCTTCTAATGACGAATCGTAGTTTAATATTAATGCTTGTTCTGCTGAGCTTAATACGTGTTGAATCGTCTTTATACTATAGGTAAGGCACTCTTTATCGGTTGTTTTACTCGATGTAATTGCTTTTTGTAAGGCATTTAAAGGGGATGTTTTCTTAGCCTTAGATAACGTGTCTGCTTTTAAATAGAGTTTAGGCGAGAGTAAGTGTTTGGCTAAAGGTACTTTAAAGTCACTGGGAAATAATCGTGCTGATTCAACACATGCGGTATGGGCGGCTTTGATTGTTTTTGCTTGTTTGCAGTGTAAGGCAGCAGAAATGATTTTATAGTAATTTTCTAGATTGCGACTGTCCCAGCCTGATTGATTGGCTATGTGGGCAACCTTACTGGCGCATACGGCAAATAATAATGAGTGATTAGCGAGAAAATTTAAACGCCTATCGTCCGGGTCGATAGGGATGTTGTCTGGATCTTTCGTGAGATCCGCTAATGCTTTGAGCTCTTTCGCAGTTGGGGTGTTTTCCGTTTTAAAAGAGTCAATTATAATGCTGGGGATCTCCCAGTATTGAAAGAGCTTTACCGTTAATTGATCAATTCTACAGCCAAAAAGAGCTTCTTCTGCCTCTTTGTTCTTTTCACCATTTTTGATTTTTTGCGTTAATGCGTGCATGGATTCATAGTCATAAAACCATAACAGCCATTTTACCGCATCTCTAAAAAAAGTAATCCAGAAGATTTCCTCATTATTAGTGTGTCGCTTTTCAATGGACCAAAATTTGGCGATGCAGGCAGCTTCGTAACTAATTTGAACTTGTCTCAAGAATTCACAATGAGCACGGTTGTTTCGTGAAAACTGACAAGGGTAGAGTTGGTTGGTAATCTTAGTGAGGCCGTCAATGCCGACCATGGATACAGCATGGGAAGGTGTTTTGATCTGACTATTGTTATTTTTTGAAACTTGATTGGCAACAGATATTGCCATAAAGCCAATGTAGGGTTCGGCTAATATGCTATTTTGAAGCCCATCTATCGCACCTTTTGGCGATTTTAGCTGATGTTGAAGTTTTGCCAAGTTGTTTGAGCCAACAGGGAACTTCTTATCCTTAAGATATATTAGCCATTCTTCTAGGCTAGAGGGTGACTTGTCGCTCATAGGTGTTTACATTAAAGCTCTGTAAGTTATTGCTCTATTCGATAAAATGATGAATCAGTATAGTGATTTATCATACTTTATAATGTGCAATGTGCATACATCGTAAATCGTAGGAAGAAAAATATGTTTGTGATAGTAGGGATGATAATTGTCATTGTCAGTGTCGTTACAGGCTATATGGCGTCCCATGGACAGTTGATAGCATTATGGCAGCCATTTGAGGTTTTAACCATTTGCGGTGCTGCGTTAGGGGCGTTTATGATTGCGAATCCATGGCACCTGCAAAAGCGTATATTTAAATTGCTACCCCAGGCGTTTTTAGGAAGCCACCATAATGAGCGATATTATTTAGGTTTGATGGCGCTAATGTACACCTTGTTTTTTCGGAGTCGGCAAGAAGGTTTTTTGGCGATTGAAGATCATATAGAGGCTCCTTACGAAAGTGAGTTGTTTCAAACTTTTCCGGATCTTCTGAGAGATCATGAAATGGTTGAGTTTATAACCGATAATTACCGTATATTCATTCTTACTGGTCTTCCTGCACATGAATTTGAAGCCATCCTAGATGCAGAAATTGAGAAAATTGCGGAAGAGCTGGTTGCACCTGGGCATGCGGTAAATAGAGTGGCGGAAGCTTTGCCAGGTTTTGGAATAGTTGCGGCTGTGTTGGGTATTGTAATTACCATGGGCTCAATTGGTGGGTCAATGGAGTTGATAGGGACACATGTTGCGGCGGCTCTTGTTGGGACGTTTTTAGGGATCTTTTTTGCTTATGGTTTTGTCGGGCCTTTGGCTTCTCATTTAGAGGGGCTGGGTGAGCATCAAATTAAGGCGTATAACGCAGTGAAAGCATGTTTGATTTCGACTGTATCGGGTTTTTCGCCGGGTGCAGCAGTAGAAACAGGAAGAAAATTATTACCGTCAGAGGCGCGACCTTCATTTTCTGAATTGGCTGAGTATGTTCGTGCTTATCGATAGTGTGCAGTTGATGCATATGATGAATGTTTACTGCAGGAGGTGTGCTCATGTCTGATTCATCAGGAATCATAATTCGGCGTGTTAAGAAAGTTAAAAAATCAGCACCTCATGGAGGCGGTTGGAAAATAGCGCTGGCAGATTTTGCCTTGGCAATGATGGCCTTCTTCCTCGTTATGTGGATTATTAATGTGGCGTCTCCAGAAGAATTGGCGTCAATTCAGGGTTATTTTAATGATCCTAAAGGGATGTCGTCAGCAGGGTATAGTAACCATCCCATAGATTTGGGTGGTAGCCCTTCTAAAAGTAAGGATAGAAAATTAGATTTAGACCTGCCAGAGCCCGGCAGTGTTAAAAAACCAGATTCTGTTGAGGATATGGCTAACTCAAATCGTGATGAAGTCGCAGAGCAGGAAAAAGAGGAATTGGCAGCTATGCTTGGGCGGCGTCTTGAATCTAATGAGACATTTGAGGCGCTACAGGAAAACCTTAGAATTGAAATTACGCCTGATGGCATTCGTGTGACTTTATTGGATAAAATTAGCAAGCCAATGTTTGCACAAGGTAGTGGTAGGTTGACGGCCGATTTTGAAATTGCCCTGCTTAATATTGGACAGGTGTTGTCTGGGCTTAAAAATCGTTTGGTTATTTCGGGTCATACTGATTCATCTTCTTTTTCTCTTGCAGGTCTAGGGAATTGGGAGCTCTCCTCCATGCGTGCAAATGAAGCGCGACGCCTGCTTAGAGAGGGCGGGACAGGTGATGAGAGGTTTGTTCAGGTAATTGGCTTGTCTGATACTGTGCCTTATGAAAGCTCTCAACCTGAGGCAAGTATCAATCGCAGAGTCAGTATTATTTTACTGACGAACGCCGCTTATAAAAGAATGTTGGAAAAAAATCGGATTAGCTATGGCGCGAGTACTACCCAGCATTTTGAAATTGCCCCTGAAGCTGTTTTCTAAACATTAAATGCCCTCTGATGTAGAGGGTATTTGGCTTTCTTCTTATTGCTTGATAATTGGCTGATCATCATTCCTATTAAAATTAATGCGCACCCTATGTGCACATTAAAGCTGAGTGGTGTCTAGAAAGGCTAATCAGATTTCAGCTTGATAGATTGGGCCCGCGCTCAGCATGTAGAGTCCAACAGCCACTAATATTATGTCTAGCCAAGCCTGTAAGCCCGTAAATAAAACAACGCCTAATAAGATGTCGCTGACGAGTTGTTCTCGTTAATGATAGGTTTGTGTTTATGAGCAAAATAAACAACGGCGCGTTAAGTGGGTTTTCTCACTTATTTAGGTTGAGGTTGTATATATTTTCAGGTTATTTAAGTGGAGGAAGTAATTGAGAGGGACGTGTTTGTTTTTTCTAGTGTTGATATTGAAGAGACATAAACCGGAGTTTACATCTCTTCATATAGGTGCCTTTAAAGGTTCTCTAAGATTGATCGTTTAATTCTTAAGTAACTTTGATACCTGGTTTCTGATATTTTATTGTCTTCTCGGGCGACCTGTAATGCGCAACCAGGTTCTTCCTCGTGGGCACAATCTCGAAAGCGACAATAACCAATGTGTTCTCTAAACTCTATGAAGCCTTCAAGAAGCTCATCAATACTGATGTGCCATAGGCCAAATTCTCGTATGCCTGGAGAGTCTATTAGATCACCGCCTTTTGGCATATGAAATAAACGAGCTGTGGTGGTTGTATGTGTGCCTTTTTTTCGTTTTTGCGACAGTTCACCAACAGTAATATCGACACCCGGTAATAGGGTGTTAACTAGAGATGACTTACCAACACCTGATTGCCCTACAAATACACTGGTTTTTCCGCCCAAAAATTCATAAAGCTCATTCATGCTGTCTTTTTGTTTGGTTGAGGTTCTTAAGACTTGATAGCCTAAATCTTGATAGGTTTTAAGGAGTTTGTCTAATTGCTCACGATTCTCATCAGTAATAAGGTCTATTTTATTTAGTAGGATAACAGGGGGGATTCCTGCTGTTTCTGCGGCAATAATATAGCGGTCAATGAGGTTCGCATGAGCTAAAGGTTCGGCGGCGACAACAACAAGGATGTGATCAATGTTTGCTGCAATGGGCTTTAGTCTGCCGTGCATATCGGGGCGACAGAGGTCATTTTCTCTGTCTAATCTAGCGACAACGACGCCACCTTCTTGCTGATTCGCTCTCCAAACAACTTTATCGCCTGTGACTAGTTGCCCTAAGTTAGCTCTTAAGCTGCAGCGGGTGGCAAGTGTTGTGTTGTTTTCATTGATACTTTCAACTTCCACTTGAGTGCCAAAATGAGAAAGAATGAGTCCTTCTGTTTCGGGCCCTAGGTCTGAAGAAAGTAATGCCTCTTCCGCTTTTGTATTGCGCTTATTGACGCGTTTACCGCGTTCAGCTTGAATTTTTTCAATGCGCCATGTTTGCTGCTTAGTGAGTTTTCTTTTAGACATTATCTCAAGTGGGTCCTTTATTAAGGCGCATAGAGTATAATGCCTAGCATTGAGAATAAAGGTTTGAATGCATCATGAGTTTAGATAAAGAGAATTTGGTCTGGATTGATTTGGAAATGACAGGCTTAGATCCGGATAAGAATACTATTATTGAAATAGCGACCATAGTGACAGATAAGTATTTGAATGTACTTGCTGAAGGCCCGAACTTAGCTATTCATCAGTCTCAAGAGGTGATGGATGCAATGGATGAATGGTGTACGACTCATCATGGGCAGTCTGGCTTGACTAAGCGAGTGCTGGAAACTGAGATGACGTTGGCGCAAGCTGAGATGGAAACGATAAAGTTTTTAGAAAAATATGTGCCAAAGGGTGTTTCGCCTATTTGTGGTAACAGTGTGGGGCAGGATCGTCGTTTTCTTTATCAATATATGCCTGCTTTAGAAACGTATTTTCATTATCGATATGTAGATGTGAGCACGATAAAAGAGCTTGCGAAGCGCTGGCAGCCAGAGGTGCTTAAAGGCTTCACAAAAAAAGGTTCTCACCTAGCAATGGATGATATTAAAGAGTCTATTGCTGAATTGGCTTATTATCGAACCCATTTTTTTGATTTTAAAGCTTAGTTCGAGTGATGTGGATCATGATGCTATTTTTACTTAAGCATCATGGTTACGTTTAAAGGGGGTTAAGTTACTGAGTGACTATGGATCCGAGTCAACCTTTTAATCCGTCTCCTCCTTCCCGCTAGTATTATCTTGTGCCCTTGAATTAAATATCACTAATATCTTACGTATGCAGGCAATCATGGCGGCTTTAGGTTTCTTGCCTTTTGTTATCGAAATACCTTGTTGTCATTTGTTTGTCATATAGTTTAATTATCTTATTTTGCTAATGAAGCGGCATAAAGCGTTAGGGTTAATGGTAATCAATCTGTGTCGCTGTGGATGGTAGAGTGCAATAATATAGTTACCTAATTGAAATGTGTGGGTGTAAAAAATAAAGTGTCATTGATGCTTTAACCCAGTAAAGCATGATTAAGAAAGTCAGCCATAGAAATGGTTTGTAAAGTAAATTTGAACGCAGTAACACTATTGCAAAGAAAGAGGTCGAAATGACAACGTTAGATTTTGAGTTGTATGGCGAAGACGCCATGGAAGGGTTCGGTGAGCGCTTAGCTAAAATATTATTGAATGTAAATTTAGTGAATTTAAATGGTAATTTGGGTATGGGTAAAACCACCCTAGTAAGGGGGTTGCTTAAAGGACTTGGGCATATCGGGCCAGTAAAAAGCCCAACTTACACTATTGTTGAGCCTTACGAATTGGATCAGAAGACTGTGTTTCATTTTGATTTATATCGTGTGGGGGATCCTGAAGAGTTAGAGTTTATGGGGATTCGTGACTATTTTGAGAATGATAGTTTGTGTTTGGTTGAGTGGCCAGAAATGGGTGAGGGTTGCTTACCTATGGTTGATGTGAATATCAATATAAACCTTATCCGCAATGGTCGAGAAGTCGTCCTTGAGGCGGTGAGTGAAAAAGGCATTGAGGCCTTGAAAGGGCTTGATTTAGCGCTTGTAAGCTAAGATAAATCAAGTGCTTTATTGAGATCATGATAGGCAAGCGTTATAGTGTGCACTTAACGCTTGCAGCTATCTGATATCTATGAAAAAACGCTACCCATTATTCTTTAATTTACTCCTTACCTTAAGCGTACTCTTTACTGTTAGTGCCTCTGCGGCAACCGTAAAAGATGTACGTATCGCGCAAGAGAACGGCCTAACTAGGTTGATTTTCGACTTGTCATCGCCTGTCTCTCATCGACTGTTCCCTTTATCAAACCCAGATCGTGTGGTGCTTGATATTCAGGATGCTGCGGTTGCGTCGTCATTAGAGAAAAAATTGACCACTCTATCTTCCGGTGTTTTGCGTAAATTGCGTGCTGGTAAAAGGGACGATGGAACTCGCTTTGTATTGGATTTGAATCAAAAAGTTAAAGCTAAAAGCAGTGTCCTAAGTGCGAGTAGTAAATATGGCCCAAGGGTCATGGTTGAGCTGAGCTATGGTAAGACGGTCAATTTAAGTGCGCCGGTTAAAACGATAAAAAACATTGCGAATGTTAAGCGCGATATTATTATCGTGGTTGATGCAGGGCATGGAGGGAAGGACCCAGGAGCCCTTGGTAAGTATAAAGTCAGGGAAAAAGACATTGTGCTTTCCATTGCTAAGCAGTTGGCAAAAAAACTTAATAGTATTGATGGTTTTAAAGCCGTAATGACGCGATCGAATGATGTTTATCTCAAGCTTAGACAGCGCTCGAAAGTTGCTCGAGAGGCAAATGCTGACCTTCTTGTTTCTATTCATGCGGATGCATTTACCAACCCTAAGGCGAAAGGGGCTTCAGTTTGGGCTTTGTCCTTAAGCGGGAAAACCAGTGAAATGGGGCGATGGTTAGCGCAGCAAGAGCAATCAGCAGAGTTGGTAGGGGGGATCTCGCTGGATGATAAAGATCAACTACTGGCAGAGGTTCTGTTGGATATGTCTATGAATTCAAAGATTCAGTTCAGCTTAGACATTGGTGGTAAGGTGTTGACTCAAATGGATAAAGTGGCACATATGCATAAGAATACCGTGCAGCAAGCGGGTTTTGTGGTGCTTAAATCGCCCGATATTCCTTCTATTCTAGTGGAAACTGGATTTGTGTCTAACGCCACTGAAGCTAAAAACTTGGGCAGTGCTGGTTATCGAAAAAAACTGGCGACTGCCATGTCGAATGGTATCGTTCAAGCGTTCAATTCAAACCCGCCTGAAGGCTCATTGCTGGCTTGGCGTCAGCAAAATAAGAATCGTATATCCTCATATGTCGTCTCAAAAGGCGATACTTTATCCGAAATTGCTCGCAGAAATAGTGTGTCTATTGCTGCGCTTAGAAATGCCAATACACTTAAAAATGATGTGATTTGGATAGGGCAAAAGCTGGTTATTCCTGCAGGTTAATTAGGGTTTGTGATCTTGTGTCCGCTCTGGTCTTACGTTTAAATATTTAGTCTTCTAACCAAGGTTATTGTGTTAAATCATGCAAAGAATTAATTTATTATCCCCGCGATTAGCTAACCAAATTGCCGCCGGTGAGGTGGTTGAGCGCCCTGCGTCCTGCGTAAAAGAGTTGTTAGAGAACAGCTTGGATGCGGGTGCCACTCAGCTTGATATTGATGTTGAGCAAGGCGGTGTCCGTCAAATAAAGATACGAGATAATGGTGTCGGCATTGTCAAAGACGATTTACCTTTGGCGTTAAGTCGGCATGCGACGAGTAAAATACATACGTTAGATGATTTAGAGGCGGTTAAATCTTTAGGTTTTCGGGGTGAGGCGCTGGCCAGTATAAGCTCGGTTTCGCGATTGTTATTGACGTCAAAAGCTCGAGGTGAATCACAAGCTTGGCGAGTTGAGGCTGAAGGTAAAGATATGGGCGCCAATGTGCGTCCTGCCTCCCATCCTGAAGGTACCTGTATAGAGGTTCGAGACCTGTTCTTTAATACGCCTGCAAGGCGTAAATTCTTACGTACAGATAAGACAGAATTCAATCATTTGACTGAGGTGGTTAAGCGTCTTGCATTAAGTCGTTACGATGTCGGTTTTCGTTTGAGTCATGATGGCAAGCAGATTTATGACCTTAGGGCAGTCACAGATCAGATGCATGCGGAGCATAGGTTGGCAGCATTGCTGGGTAAGAATTTTGTGCAAAACTCATTGGCAATTGATGTTGAAGCTGCCGGATTAAGGTTGTGGGGTTGGATTGGTTTGCCTACTTTCTCTCGCTCACAGGCTGATTTGCAGTACTTTTTTGTGAATGGTCGTGTTGTTAAAGATAAGTTGGTAGCTCATGCGGTACGCCAAGCCTATCGTGATGTTTTATATAATGGGCGACACCCGACCTTCGTTTTATACCTTGAGTTAGATCCGGCAACAGTTGACGTTAATGTACACCCTACTAAGCATGAGGTGAGGTTTCGTGATGGCCGCTTGGTTCATGATTTTCTCTTTAGCAAAATACATAAAGTGCTCGCGGATGTGCGTCCCGAAGTGGCGGGTGATGACGCTGTGGTGGTTGCAAGTCCTCAACCTGATTCGATAACGCATCAAAATAGTTTGACTCTATCGAATAGAGCGACTAGTGCTTCGAATGCTGAGGGTGGTGTTGGGAACATGTCTTGGATGAGTGCTGGTGCGCCAGTCCAGTCGGGGCAAGTTGCAGGTCAATTGGGTGTTATGTCGCAAATGTCAGATTTTGCGACCAACCTTGCTAGCTCTTCATTGTCTAATGTGAACCCTTTGACGGGTGAGGTGATTGAGCGAACAGCATTATATAAAGACGGTGTTGCAGAAACTGAGCGGACGGGAATGCCGCCTTTGGGGTTTGCAATTGCGCAACTTCACGGTATCTATATTTTGTCCGAAAATCAGCAGGGCCTTATTGTTGTGGATATGCATGCCGCTCATGAGCGCATCTTGTATGAAAAAATGAAAAATGCCTTCTATGCTAAACAGGTTGTTTCCCAACCCCTATTGGTGCCTATTAATATTACTGTTTCTCAGAGTGAGGCGGATTTAGTGGAAGAGGCGGATGATGTTTTTAACTCATTTGGGCTGAGGGTTGAAAGGTCTGGACCTGAAAGTATTATGGTGCGAGAAGTGCCGGTGATATTGAGTCAGGGGCATGTTGAAAACTTAGTAAGAGATGTTGTTAGTGATTTAATCGTGCATGGTACAACCGATATTTTAGAAGCTAGGTCAAATGAATTGATGGCGACGATGGCGTGTCATGGCTCTGTTAGGGCTAATCGGAAATTAACTTTGGCGGAAATGAATAGCTTACTTAGAGATATGGAAATTACGGAACGCAGTGGTCAGTGTAATCATGGCCGACCAACCTGGACGCAAATGAGTATGTCAGAATTGGATAAATTGTTTTTAAGAGGGCGTTAACTTGTCAGATAATAAAGCGCAAGTGGTTTGCTTGATGGGGCCAACTGCTGCAGGTAAAACAGGTTTGGCGATAGAAATGGCGGATGCCCATGGTTATGAAATTGTGAGTGTTGATTCAGCCTTAATTTACCGAGGTATGGACATAGGTACCGCGAAACCGGATGCGCAAATGTTACAACTCGCTCCGCATAGGTTAATCGATATAAAAGACCCTGAGCAGGCCTACTCTGTCGCCGAATTTGTGGCAGATGCTAAGGTTGAGATAGCCGATATTTTGGCAAAAGGGAAAAAGCCTTTGTTGGTCGGTGGGACTATGATGTATTTCAATGCCTTGATAAAGGGGTTGGCTAAAATGCCTCAAGCCGATGTCGAATTGAGAGCAAAAATAGAAGAAGAGGCGGCTGTGTTTGGTTGGCCTCATCTGCATAAAGAGTTGCAGCGGCTGGACCCAGAGTCGGCAAAGAGGATTCATCCAAATGACCCGCAGCGATTGCAGCGAGCAATTGAAGTGTGCAGGCTCACTGGGCGTTCTATGACGGCCTTTTGGGCGGAGCAAGAAGCCAGTGTTGGCGATTTTGACTTTGTCAGTATTGCCGTGATGCCAAATGAACGTGCTGTTTTGCATGCACGCATTGAAGAGCGTTTTAATATTATGTTGGAGCAGGGCTTTTTGGCAGAGGTGAAATGCTTGTTTGAAAGAGGGGATCTGCACGTAGATATGCCTTCGGTTAGGTGTGTTGGATATCGCCAAATGTGGGCTCACTTGATGGGTGAGTGTAGTTTTGATGAGGCCGTCTTTCGTGGTGTAGTTGCAACGAGGCAACTGGCTAAAAGGCAAATCACTTGGTTAAGAAGTTGGGAGAATTTGCAGGTTTTTGATACTTTTGATAAAGATCTTTTGTCTAAGGCCTTGAAATACCTTTGATGCAGGATTATATAGAGTAAACAAGAAAGAAATAATGTAATATCTACAATATTGTTTTAATGAGGTTTAATTTGAATCTCAAGTCAATTTATTAAGGAGATGACAATGTCAAAAGGGCAATCACTACAAGACCCTTATCTAAATGTTTTACGCAAAGAGAGAGTACCTGTCTCTATCTTTTTGGTAAACGGTATTAAGCTGCAAGGTCAAATTGAGTCTTTTGACCAGTTTGTTATCTTGTTGAAGAACACAGTAAGTCAAATGGTTTATAAGCATGCGATTTCTACAGTTGTTCCTTCTCGCACCATTCGTATTCCGTCTCCTGATCAGCCAGAAGATGCAGCTGAATAGTTTGTCAATATTAGGCAGGCTGAGGTAAATAAATTTGTTTTTTGAACGTCCTGAAAGTGGTGATGTTGCTGTTTTAGTTCATATTGAATTTCACAATGGTGAAGTTCAATATGGCCCAGAAGAGTTTGTTGAACTTGCAACTTCTGCTGGTATTGCCCCTGTTGCAGTGGTTACGGGTACTCGTAAGAAGCCTGATCCAAGGTACTATATTGGTAAAGGTAAACTTGAGGAAGTGCGTGTAATTGTTGAAAGAGAAGAGGCTCAAGTGGTTCTCTTTGATCACGCCCTTTCACCTTCCCAAGAAAGAAACCTAGAAGAAGCTTTGCAGTGTCGAGTATTAGATCGTACCGGTCTGATTTTAGATATTTTTGCTCAGCGTGCTCGTACCCATGAAGGTAAATTGCAAGTTGAGTTGGCTCAGTTTCAACACCAAGCAACGAGATTGGTTGGTGGTTGGTCTCACCTAGAGCGTCAAACAGGCGGGATAGGTGTACGTGGTGGTCCTGGTGAAACTCAGCTAGAAAGTGATAGACGACAACTGCGTGAACGCATTATATTGATCCAAAAGCGACTCGATAAAGTGGCTTCTCAACGAGATCAAAACCGTCGAGCTAGGGATAAATCTGCAGTGCCCACTGTTTCTTTAGTAGGTTATACAAATGCGGGTAAATCTACTTTATTTAATTATATGACGGGGGCCGAGGTGTTTGCGGCAGATCAGTTGTTTGCAACGCTCGATCCTACGTTACGTCGTGTCAATTTGGCTCAAGTCGGTGGTGTTGTACTGGCTGATACTGTTGGCTTTATTCGTCAATTACCTCATAAGTTAATTAAAGCATTTCAAGCGACGCTTAGGGAGTCTTCTGAAGCGGACTTGTTGTTGCATATTGTAGATGCAAGTGATGTGAATCGAGATGTTAATGTCGGTCATGTTGATGCGGTATTGAAAGAGATAAAAGCAGACGAAATTCCAACCTTGATGGTCTTTAATAAGGTCGATGTGTTGACTGGGGTTGAGTCAAGAATTGACCGAAATGAGGATGGGCTTCCTATTCGAGTTTGGGTATCTGCTAAAGACGGTGAAGGTATTGATCTTCTGCGTCAAGCAATAGCAGAATTATTAGCAATAGATGTGATACGAGAAACCTTAGTATTACCATCTAGTGCTGGTCGCTTAAGGGCGATGTTGTTTGAGCAGGGGGCTGTAATGTCTGAAACATATGACGATGCAGGTTGCTCTGTCTTGAAAGTGTGCATACCGAAAAATGATTATTTAACAATTTTAGCGAATGCCGGGGTTAAGCAAGAAAGTGGTTTGTCAGCATTTTTGCAGGGCAGAAATGAGCTTGACCCTTGGCTTTTAGATTAATTTTATTGGTGGAGATCTAGTATGGCCTGGAATGAACCGGGTAATAACGACAATGACCCATGGAACCCAGATAAGAACAAAAACTCTGGAGAGGGTCGACCTGAGAATAACAATCAAGATCAGGGCGACAAAGATCCTTGGGGTCGTAACGGACGTAATGAGCAAGGGCCGCCGGATTTGGATGAAGCCTTTCGTAAATTAATGGATATGATTGGTGTTAAAGGTAATCGGGGTGGTTCTGGTGGTTCTGGTGGTGGTTTAGGTGGCAAAATGAGCGGCGGCTTAATTGTTGTTGGTTTGGCTGCTGTGACGGCTATTTGGGCTGCTTCGGGAATTTACCAGGTTGATCAGCAAGAGCGTGGTGTTGTACTTCGTTTAGGTAAGTACCATGAAACCGTTATGCCGGGTCTGCACTGGAATCCGCCATTAATTGATAAGGTTCAGTCTGAAAACGTGACGAAAGTGCGCTCTTTGGATCATAAAGCTTTGATGTTGACCGAAGATGAGGCGATTGTTGAAGTTGGTTTGTCGGTTCAGTACTTGGTAAGGAATCCAAAAGATTTTCTTCTAAATGTGCGTGACCCAGAAAGTAGTTTGTCTCAGGCAACTGAGAGTGCTTTGCGTCATGTAGTGGGTAGTTCTGAAATGGACCAAATCCTAACTGAAGGTCGTGAGCTATTGGCTCAAGATGTTAAAGCTAGGTTACAAGGTTATATTGATGACTATGGTACGGGTTTATTGATTTCGCAGGTTAACGTTGAAAATGTACAGGCGCCTCAACAGGTTCAGGCTGCATTTGATGATGTTATCAAAGCGAAAGAAGATGAACAGCGTGTGCGAAATGAAGCTGAATCCTATGCCAATGGTGTTATTCCTGAGGCAAGGGGGCGAGCTCAGCGTATCCGTGAGGAAGCTGAAGCGTATCGCTCAGAAGTTGTCGCTAGATCTGAAGGTCAAGCGAATCGTTTTGATCGCCTGTATCAAGAATATGTTAAGGCACCTGAAGTAACTCGTCGTCGTCTTTATATAGAGACAGTTGAAGAGGTTTACGGTAGTGCAAACAAGGTGGTAGTTGATGTTGAGGGTGGTAATAACATGATGTATCTGCCTCTTGATAAAATTGTTTCTGAACGTAAAGCAGTAAAGTCGGGTGTTGCAAGCTATGACTCATCAAATGTCAGCGATCTAACAGATCAAGTCTTGGATGAAATCAGAAAACGCCAAGGTGTTACACGTAGAGAGGGCCGCAACTAATGAAAGGTATATCATTTGTCGCTTTATTTGTGGTGGTGTTGGGCGTATTTGTCGCTTCGCAGACACTTTATGTGGTTAAAGAAACGGAACGAGCGGTTGTTCTAAAGTTTGGTGAGATTGTTGATGACGATGTTGCCCCAGGTATTCACTTTAAAGTACCTGTGATGAACGAAATTAAAAAGTTTGATGCTCGTATTTTGACATTGGACTCAAGACCGCAGCGTTATTTAACGTTAGAGAAAAAAGCTGTAATCGTTGATTCCTATGTTAAGTGGCGAATTGAGTCGGTTGATAAGTTCTACACAGCAACCTCAGGTGATGAGATTGCAGCGAATCGTGTCTTGACATCTTTGGTTGATACCGGTCTACGAAATCAGTTTGGTGAGCGTACCATGCATGAGGTTGTATCCGGTCAGCGTGATAGTTTAATGACCGAGTTGCGTGATAGTTTGAATGAAATTGCTAAAGCTCAATTGGGTATTAGGGTGATTGATATTCGTGTTAAACGCATTGATCTTCCGCCTGATGTATCTGAGTCTGTGTATCAGCGTATGCGTACTGAGCGTGAGCGTGAAGCGCGTGAGCATAGATCTAAGGGTCTAGAGCTAGCGGAAGGTATTCGTGCTGATGCAGATAGGCAGAAAGTAGTGCTTGAAGCTGAGGCGTTCCGTGACTCTGAGATGATTCGTGGTGATGGTGATGCAACGGCAGCAGGTATCTATTCTGATGTTTATACGCAGGATCCTGAGTTCTATGAATTTTATCGTAGTTTACAGGCATACCGTGAAAGCTTAGGTAATCAAGGTGATATATTTGTCTTGAAACCCGATAGCGAATTCTTTAAATACCTTAATCAAGCTACGCAATAAAAGTAAGCGTATATTGCTGAGTTTCCTGTTTGAGGGTCTGTTTGTTCAAATGGGAAACATGGTATGATTACAAAAACCGGGGCTAACCCGGTTTTTTAATGGTTGTAATAAAGAGAATCTATGCAGGAATTGTTGCAGTCGCTACTCGTAGGAGCCAGTTTGTTGTTGATCGCTGAAGGCGTATTACCTTTTTTAGCGCCAGGTTTGTGGCGAGATATAATGTCAAAAGCAATCGCTAGTTCGGATTTAAATCTACGTATTTTAGGTGCTGTTAGTATGTTTCTTGGTCTAGTGATGCTTTATTTTATCCGTAGTTAAGAGGAACTTTTTAAATGACTGACCGCTGGTTGCTTCCTGAGGGAGTTGATGAGGCTCTACCTGAACAGGCTGAAAAAATTGAACAGCTTAGAAGAGTGCTGCTTAATCTTCATGGTCGCTGGGGATATGATCTTGTTATTCCCCCTTTACTTGAATATTTAGATTCGTTATTAACAGGTGCAGGTTCTGACCTGGAGCTTGAAACCTTTAAAGTGATTGATCAGTTGTCTGGTCGTCTAATGGGTATTCGTGCAGATTTTACATCTCAAGTGGCCCGAATTGATGCGCGTTGTATTAAAGAGCAAGGCGTTCAACGATTAAGCTACTGTGGTAGTGTGCTAAGGACGATACCTGCTGGGTTAGATGGTAGTCGTAGTCCTATTCAAATGGGCGCAGAGTTATATGGCCATGGCGGTGTTGAGAGTGATATTGAGATCTTATCACTGATGCTTGAGACGCTTGAGGTGGCGGGTATCAAATCGCCTGTTTTAGATTTGGGTCATGTTGATATTGTCCGTGGTGTGATAGAAGCGAGTTCGCTAAATGAAAGCGAAAAAGAAAAACTTGCTGAATTCTATCGATCTAAAGCTTTGCCGGAATTGGAGAGCTTTGTAAAAGCGCTTAACATTAGTGAGCAGCAAAAAACTTGGTTGATTGCGCTCCCTCGCCTTTGTGGTGGTGATGATGTTTTACAAAGGGCTCAAGTGATATTGGCAGGTGCAGGTGAAAAAGTTGAGACTGCATTAGCAAGTTTGTCTGAAATTAAAACTCAAATTCAAATGCGATTCCCTAAAGTGGGTTTGCATTTTGATTTAAGTGATTTGGTGTCTTATAGCTATCATACGGGATTGGTATTTGCCGCTTATGTGCCTGGTTTTGGCAATGCAATTGCTCGTGGTGGTCGTTATAATAATATTGGTGAAGTATTTGGTCGCTCACGACCAGCAACAGGGTTTAGTACAGACTTAAAGACCTTGGTGTCTCTTGCTGATATTCAAGTTGAAAAAGCGAAGAGGGTCTTGGTGCCAGTGGCGCAGGATTTATCTTTGTGGCAAGCAATACAATCATTGCGAGCGCAAAATTATCAAGTGGTCGAGCAGCTAACCGATTTGGATAGCTTGATTGATTATGATTATACCTTGACGTACGTTCAGGGTGAATGGCAGCTAGTTGCTGCAAGTAAATAACACTTTTTGTTGAACTATCTATATGAGACCTGAAATTATGGGTAAAAACGTAGTAATTCTAGGCACCCAATGGGGTGATGAAGGTAAAGGGAAGGTCGTAGACCTACTTACTGAAGATGTGGCAGCGGTTGTACGCTTTCAAGGTGGACATAACGCAGGTCATACCCTAGTGATCGACGGAAAGAAAACCGTGCTTCACTTGATTCCATCTGGCATTTTGCGTGATGGTGTGCAGTGCGTTATTGGTAATGGTGTTGTGCTATCACCAGCAGCATTGCTAAAAGAAGTGAAAGAGTTGGAAGAGCAATCTATTCCAGCTGTAGAGCGTTTAAAAATTAGTGAAGCTTGCCCTTTAATCTTGTCTTACCATATCGCTATGGATCAGGCTCGTGAAGTGGCTAAAGGCGCTAAGAAAATAGGCACAACAGGTCGTGGTATTGGGCCAGCTTATGAAGATAAAGTAGCTCGTCGCGCGCTTCGCGTTGCTGATTTGCTTGATAGCGAACGCTTTGCTGAAAAGCTAAAGGAAGTTTTAGATTATTATAACTTTGTTTTGGTTAACTATTACCACGCTGAGGCGATCTCATTTGATGAGGTTTATGCTGAAGGCTTAGAGATGGCTGAGTTCTTGCGACCTATGGTTGCTGATACTATTACACTATTGCATGATTTACGTCGTGCCGGTGCTAATATTATGTTTGAAGGTGCTCAAGGTTCTTTGCTTGATATTGATCATGGTACCTATCCTTATGTTACCTCATCAAATACAACGGCAGGTGGTGCTCCAGCGGGTACTGGGTTTGGTCCTTTGTACTTGGATTATGTGCTTGGTATTACTAAAGCATATACGACTCGCGTTGGTTCTGGTCCTTTCCCAACTGAACTTTTTTGCGAAGATGGTGCGAGACTAGCAGAGCGTGGCCATGAGTTTGGTGCGACGACTGGTAGAGCTCGTCGTTGTGGTTGGTTTGATGCCGTGGCTTTGCGTCATGCGGTACAGATTAACTCTGTATCAGGTATTTGCTTAACTAAGCTTGATGTACTTGATGGCTCTGAAACGATTAAAGTGTGTGTTTCATATGCTGATGAAAATGGACAGCCAG
>Ga0209292_1000256_pt1 | contig 74404 bp, 57 predicted proteins | sample GOMGulsemesocosm_2_FD_184634 | JGI IMG/M metagenome (GOLD analysis project Ga0209292, IMG submission 184634) | Methane-oxidizing microbial communities from mesocosms in the Gulf of Mexico - GOM9C Gulf of Mexico (SPAdes) (version 2) | ecosystem: Environmental > Aquatic > Marine > Cold seeps... | reverse complement strand
GAAAAAAATAAAAAATTTGATACGACTTTAGTTGATATCATTGTTGATAACTTTGATACCTTTGCTGATATTAGGGTGCAATATCCAGATAATTAGCATAAAACGTTAATTAAAAGGAGTAGAAGCACTAAGGGTAACAACTTTACGTTGGCAGTGGGTGTTGGCAGAATATTTTGGTAGTAATGAATGTTTCATCATAAAAAAGGTAGCTTTAGTGCTTGGATGCTAAGGCTGAGAAAAATAATACGCTGGCCTCTAATGACAACAAGAGAGCCGGAAACTTGTGCTCAACACTCCTTTGAAGTGGCACTTATTAGTCATCAAATTGCATTGATTGGTCAGATCAAGTTTAATCGTGATTATGAGCCATCATCCATTGCATTAGCGGCACTTTATCACGAAGCGAGTGAGTCGGGAGGCGTTGGAGATATTCCAAGCCCTTTAAAATATTACAACCCTGAGTTGACGCAGCAAATAAAAAAAATTGAAAGTGAGGTTGAGCATTCAATGGTATATGAAGGTTTGCCTGAATATCTGCAAGATGCAATGGCTCCCTTAGTTATACAAGGAAAGGTTGATAAACAAACTAAAGCTATTGTTAAAGCGGCAGATGACCTTGCTGCTTTTCACTATAGCTTATCAGAAGTAAATGGTGGCAACCGAGAGTTTACTGATGCGGCTAAATTGTTAAAAGAAAGAGTAAATAAGCACTGTCAGCAATGGGAAGAAGTGAATGAGTATTATCACTCACAATTTCCTGCTTGTATGCAAACACTGGACGAGCTTTCTCGTCCAGATGATTAAGTATATACCCAAACCACTTGAAGATGCAGGGTTCAGCTGGAATTACAAACGTTTTAGGTCACGCATTAATTGAAGAGAATGGCTGTCCCCTTGTCGAAATCAATAACGTAGCATAAAACGTTTATAAACCAGCCCTTCGGGGAAGGCTGAGCAAATCATACTCTGCGTTACATTTCTTTTTAAGGGATAACCATTAATACAAAAATGCGCCTTGATTATAACTTGCTCAGACTTCCTGAAACACGCATCTTCAAGTGGCTTGGGTATAATTATAACTGCTTATAAGTTGCAAAGAAGTTTCTCAATTTATCTAATGCCGGTACTAATTCATCGACATGTGGTAAAAATACTAACCGGAAGTAATTTTGTGCCTTAATATTAAAGGCACTACCGTGAACCAGTAGTATTTTTTCTTGTTTAAGTAAATCTAAAATCATTTTTTCATCATTGGTAATGTTAAACTTTTTAGCATCTACTTTTACAAATAAATACAAAGCTCCCATAGCAGGATGACATGATAAGCCATCGATATCATTAATCATTTTGGCAGCTACATTACGCTGTTTTAATAACCGACCGTCGCCTGAAATAAGTTCATTAATACTTTGATAACCGCCCAAGGCTGTTTGAATGGCATGTTGGCTTGGAACATTAGGACACATACGCATTGAAGCTAATATGGTTAACCCTTCTAAATAATCCTCGGCGTGAATTTTAGGACCCGATAAAACCATCCAGCCAGCTCTAAAACCGGCGATTCGGTAGTTTTTTGATAAGCCACCCATGGTAATAATAAAGACATCTTGAGATAGTGATGCGGTTGGAATATGTTTAGCACCGTCAAATAATATTTTATCGTAAATCTCATCACTGAAAATAATTAGACTATGTTTTCTTGCTAGGGCAATAATGCCTTGTAAAATCTCCTCAGGATATACTGCACCAGTTGGGTTGTTAGGGTTAATTAAAACAATCGCTTTGGTTTTGTCTGTAATTTTGCTTTCCATATCCTTAAGATCAGGATACCACTTGTTTTTATCATCACAAACATAATGGACAGGATTACCACCAGAAAGTGCAACGGCAGCTGTCCATAATGGGTAATCAGGAGCAGGAATTAATACTTCATCGCCATTGTTTAGTAAGCCCTGCATTGCCATCACAATAAGCTCACTAACACCATTACCGATAAAAATATCATCAACACCAACGTCTTTAATGCCTTGTTGTTGAAAGTACTGCATAACAGCTACACGAGCAGAATAAATACCTTGAGACTCACTGTACCCTTGAGAATTAGGTAAGTTATGAATAACGTCTTTTAAAATATCGTCAGGGGCTTCAAAACCAAAAGGGGCAGGGTTGCCAATATTTAGTTTAAGAATTTTGTGCCCTTCATCTTCTAAACGACGAGCCTCTGCCGCTATTTGTCCTCTAATTTCATAACAAACATTGTTTAATTTAGATGACTTTATTATAGCTTTCATGATGCGGTTACTTCTTCAGTTAATATATAGGATAATAACTCCTATTGTTGCTAATATTCGCGACTATTGAAATAGTTAACTGCAAGTTTCTAATGATAATTTGCACTATTTTTGTGTAAAAGATTATATCTTTAGTTTTTGCCACTAAAAAAGGGGGGATATGACTGTAAAGCAACAGATAAAAAAGACTTGTAGTGATTGTTAAAACTATCTTTCCATAAGGATATTAAAGTTTTTATTATTAATACATGAATAAGTACCCTGTACCCAAAAACACTGATAAAAAGGGTAATGCCTTACATAAGCGGCGATAAATAAGTTGGCTAAATATATAATGAAGTGAAACTGAGTGAACTGTTAGTAGTGAACTTCATCCAAAATAGTGGAATAGAAATCGGCTGGATATTAATTTACTTTAATGATAACAATAGATTAAGCTTACACTTGCTGTAAGATAATTAATGATAGAGCTAAACTGAAATATTAATGTTATGTCCAATATTTCCAACAGGCTTAGAAGTAGACATTCCTGCACTTTCAATCAGCTGAAGAACCATTTTACCTTCTTCTTCAGCTAGACTTTTTGCTTTAACAGCAACTTCAAGTATGGTGCCATTACCATTATTAGTTGGAGCGAAATTTGATGTTTGATTTATATTCAATGACATAGATAACCCTCAAAATAATATCTCTGCTTAGTTTAAACAGACATAGTATAAGTTTAGCATAATATAGTTTCCAAATTAAGTTAAACGCTTAAAATATCCGCTTATTGTGGCGTGGATATTAATATAAACAGTAATCATAATCCAAATTATAGTGTGTCTACTAAAATAGGGTAAGACTATTCACAAATGTTAGCCCAATCTATACATGGTAAAGGTGCATTCCGACGGTTTAAAACTGTATTAGAAAAGCTTGGGTTGGTAGATGAATGGTTTAAATATCGAGGTCAAAAGTTGCGAGCGTTTGTTGAGTTTTGGTGCAAAGAAAACAAAATAGACTTTGAGTCAGTAATTCTCAGTATCAGCTTTGAAGCGTGACTAAAGTAATTGTAACTCTAACTAGCTCAGGGGGCGTTTTTGCCATAGAGTCTATGGTATCAAAATCATTTTCTAAGGCGCAAAGGGGGCACTTAGCGAGATAGCCAATCTATCAATTTATGTCCAAACAAGTTATATATACCTATTTTGTTTGGCGGTTGACCAACTGTGGATATCAAAATCAGCAAGTATTTGCACGCGTGAGCGAATTGATCTGTTTACTTGGTCAGATCATTATGCGATAAAAATGCAGCTTGTTTGATATCATGACTCTTCTCTGAGTAAGCATCGTCCTCTTGGCTCATCACCTTCATGAAGTACAACATCGGAATGTAGGAACTGTGCCGCCTCTGCTGAGCCTTTCACTTTAGAAGCACTGCGGATCAACATTTCTGCTTCAAACTCAGTTAATACACTTGCTCTCACACCCGTTTTTCGCCATTGAGACATAGGTCTACACCCTATTGATATGCCCCGAGCCAATGATAGGGCATCTAACAGTGCTTGATTTGCCCCTTGCCCTTTAAATGGACTCATTGGGTGGGCAGCATCGCCGATCAAGGTTATTTTATCTGCTTTTTTCAACAACTCTGCATTGAGTAATTCACGGTCATAAGCCGGGTAACCAGAAACTAACGATGACTTAGTAGCCGATAAAATTTGAGGAATGGGATCATGCCACTGACATCTTTTAGAGGCTTCTTCTTTAAGTGCTTGAGGACCTTTAGCGCTCAACGCCTTAGCATCTTCTTCTGGTATAGGGAAGCTAAGTTGCCACATTACCGACTCTGAATCATAAGGCATAATATAGATTCGTTCATGGCCATTGGCGGTTTGAAATACCGTAGCCGAGTCGAGCAAAGGGCTTTTAAGCCCGTTGAGATCAGCTAAAGGACAAATACCTAAAATCACAATACAGCCTAGGTATTGTAGCGGCCTTATATTATCACCAATCAATAATTTTCGTACCGAACTGCGGATCCCATCGGCACCCACAACAAGGTCTGCTTTAACATGTTTTATTTCTGCGCTGCTCTCGTTCTTGGTCATTCCTTTAGTGTTAACTTTAAAGGTCAGATTAACGGCCGCACCTTCAGTTTCCTTAAAATCAACTAATTGGTGATCCCACTTAACAGCATCATGACCACCAAGTTGCTCAAGTAAAGCAAAGCGTAAAGATTGGCGGGCGATATGTATATTTCTGCGTTTCACAGAGGTCTTTAACTCAGACGGCAACCACTTTCTTATGCCCCATTCTCCAATCTCTTTGCCATCAGTGGTGTGTACCACATGTCTTGTAGAAATTACGCCATGCTTTAGTGAAAAAATGCCTAATCCTTCGATTGCTTTACTTGCCTGTTGCAACGTGAGGCCATAACCTTGAGAGCGAGCACCAAAGCCGCTATCACGTTCATAAAGTGTAAAAGGAATACCGCGGTGTTTACATGCTACAGCCAAAGCTACTCCGCCTATGCCACCACCAATAATAGCAACGTGTGGGTAGTTTTCTGCATCGGCTATAGGATGACTAGCGGATTGAACTAAGCCGGAGCCGCTACAGTTCAAGCAATCATAGAGGTGACCTTTCGGTCGAACGGGGGGCGTGCCTTCGCCATTCATTTCTTCAAAGTGCGCTAACGCTTTTTGAAAGCTGAGTTTTACTTTTTTTCGCAGCTTTCTCGTTTTTTTTCCGCGTCCCTGACATTCCTGACAAGTAGTCCAATTATACTGTGTGTTTTCCAATTTTTTTACCTTTTGGTTTCGCCAGAGATGACTCAGTCACAATCTATAAGGAGTATTTTAACCGATACAGTGGATGCTAGCCTAATAGTAATATTGTAGACATGATTTATATTATATTATATTTAGGCAAGTTAACTTGTTAAAAAGTTAATTACATTTCAGTGGTTCAAAGAGAGGGCTAAGGTTGAACTCATAGCCTATATCGGTCATCAACTGAATTCGAGATCTGCATAGATAAGTTAATATAAGTTCCTCCCAAAAAAATATAAAGGTTATCAGATCGAATGGCGGATAAAAATTTTACTTCTATGGCTTTAAGCATAAATAGTAACCAAGGTTCCCAATTATTATCATCCTAACTATGTGCGTTTAGATCTATCTTGTTTGGAGCATATCGTAGTTGATCAATACTATCAGCGCTCGACCGGGTAACCCATTGCTATCCATTGTGGTAAACCTGAATGGCTCACACAGGTGATATTCTCCAGCCCCATTATAGTTAGATTGGTTAACGCGGTTTGCGCTCTACGCCCTGAATGGCAGTAAATATAAATATGTTTAAAGCTTTTAAGCTCTTGTAAGTGTTTTAATTCTGTCCCAAATGGTATGTTTTTACTGTGAGGGATATGCCCATCAATAAAGTCTTCTTTTGTGCGGTTATCAATAATTAGATTATCCGGGTTTTTTTGTTGCCAGACCTTATATAGTTCAGACATTGGGAAGTCATCATGGATATAAAGGTGCGGATTAAAGTTGATACCACAGCCTTCATTAGCGGGTACAGCTTCATTTATTTTTTTGGGTAGATCTAGATTCAGGTTATGCATTATTTGCAAAAAGTCATCCCTTGATTTATCCATTCCAACTCGGGGGTTCCACAGTTTCTCCTCGGCAATAGTTGAACAAGCGTTGCCATTATAATCATGACCAGGATAAATGGCCGTGTCATCCGCTAAGCGAAAAAGTTTTTTGGTTATGCTATTGTACAAATCTTTAGAGCTACCCTGTTGAAAATCTGTGCGGCCACAGCCTCTTATTAATAAGGTATCACCAGTGAAAACCATACCATCGACATAATAACTCATACAGCCTTGTGTATGACCAGGTGTGCTTATTGCCTTGATGTGGTAGTGCCCAAGAGGAAGTTCATCACCGTCTTTAAGTTCAACATCAATAGATTTAACTGCTGCAGATTGACTATAGACAATCTGTGCACCGGTTTTTTGCCGTATATAGCCAGCGGAGCTAATATGGTCGGCATGAATATGCGTTTCAATAATATATAGAAGCTCAATACCCAGTTCTTCAATAAATCTAAGATCACGTTCTAGTTGTTCTTTAACCGCATCAATAATCGCGCCTTGATGAGTTTTTGGGTCAACCAACAGATAAGTATACGTACAACTATCTCTATCGAACATTTGTTTTACATATAAAGAATGCTGGCACATTGCTATAGACATGACTACATCCCCTGTACATTCGTAAGCTTTATCACATAGTATAGCCAGTGCATTTTATAATGATATTATTAATAGATCATTTTATGTTTGGGGTAACGCAAATAATGCTAATAGCTAGTTTACTTTGCAAATATTCTGCTTATTATCGATACAAAACCTAATCGAATTGCTGCTTGTGCACTAATAATTAATGTCTGTAATGTGATAGTGAAAGTTGGCTCTATCTCGGTCTGTGGCACAATGTGCGATAGGTTTAGTATGTTTGTCCCTGTATAAGTAAACTGTTTGTTTGGCTCTTATACTACCCGCATTAACTCGTACTTGGCTAGCCTCTAGGCTAAAAATAGACACTGTTAGGCCGTGATAATTACGACTGTTGTGATTACACTTTAGTTAGCCCACTTGCTATTATTCAAGGTATAAACTTGGGTATTAAAACGAAAGATTTCTATGTCTTTACTCCAATAATTTTCAGGCCAGCCAGCTTTTTGTTTAAGGGCAGAAACAAATAAATCTGGCCTGCTTAAGTTGCGCCAAACTGTAGGTAAAAATACCACCTGAAAAGCAGCTTTTTTTAAAATTAAACCATCTTTACCAGGGACTAATTCATCAAGTAAAGCCTGTTCGCCATCATTAACAATGGCAGATAATTCAGACAATATTGAAATATCGATGCTAAGTTGGCTTAGCTCACTTGACCGAATAGCATTAAATCGATGGTCTTCAAAGGCACTACTATAGGAGTTTTTGCAGACATCTACCCACATTGCTTCCTTGGCTTTACACGTGCCAATGCAGCCTTTAAGTTCTCCAGAGATGTATAAGGTGACAAAACTAGCTGCATGTTGCAGTAGTGCTTGACTACTTGGAGATTCGGGTAGTAAACATTGCTGATATTCAATACCATTTTCTATCACCTGTTGCAGTAAAGTAAATAATTCTACTTTTTCATGTTCAGATAATTTATTCATCTTGAAATGGCTCAATGTTAATACCAATCGAACTAAATGATTGATCTGTTTGGTATAATATAAAGGAGGCATAACCAACCACCCTGGATTTATCACCGGAGACATCGCCAGAATTAGTTTTACTTACTAATCTTACTTGCCATGATTTTTCTGCTGCTAACGATAGTAAGCCATTAAGTGCATGACAGCCACAGGCACATTCTGCTTCGATATTGCTTTGCAGCGCCAAAATACGGTCTATAGTATTACCATCGATCATTTGTGCTCTGTCATATTGATGGTAATGGCTTAAGTCTGTGCTGATAACAATGAGTGTCGATGAAATATTTTTCTGGTCTTTTTCGTTCAGTAAAGCATTGAGTAGCTGCTTTACTTTGCTGGGCTGACAGTCACCGACAACAACGGGGATTAATGTAAATGCAGCTAAGCATTTCTGCAAAAAAGGCAACTGGACTTCTAATGAGTGTTCCCATTGATGCGATAGATCATTATATTGTGCCAGATTCTTTGTTGTTAAGTTTTGACAGGCTTTTTTATCAATAGTAATGCTGCCAAGTGAGGTACTGAATTCATCACAGCTTGGTACAGCGCAGCCATGCAAGGCCACCTTATGACTGGGCCCAAGTAATATGACCCTGTTGATCTTTTTGACAATATTTCCTGCAATGTTTTTTAAATGGCAATAACCTTGGCCTGCAACCCTACCTGAGTAGTAATACCCTGCATGGGGCACTATCAATACTTTTGGCACATGCCTTGATAATGGTGTTTGCGAGAGATAATCCTCAATCTCTGCGCTTAATTGCTGTTTGTTATCAGGGTAGAAGCTACCTGCCACAGCTGGCTGTCGAATGGTTACCATAATCTTAAAAGTCTCTAATTGTGTCAATGTTGACTATACTTGAAGCATAGCTGCAAGTTGGCCTGTTTACTCATGAATTCTACACAATTTGACAATTATCCCACCCAGTATTGGCACAAGTTAGAAGATGGTCGTGTTTGTTGCGATTTGTGCCCACAGCACTGTACTTTAAGGGAAGGTAAGCGAGGCTCTTGCTTCGTACGAAAACATCACCAAGGTGAAATTGTACTCACCAGTTACGGTCGTTCATCGGGTTTTTGCATTGATCCAATAGAAAAGAAACCGCTGAATCATTTTTACCCTGGCTCTAGTGTTCTATCGTTTGGCACGGCGGGCTGTAATTTAAGCTGTAAGTTTTGCCAAAACTGGGATATGAGTAAATCACGCGAAATAGATACTTTATGCGAATCGGCAACGCCAGAGAAACTCGCCAATGCCGCAGAAAAATATGGTTGTAGAAGTATAGCTTTTACTTATAACGATCCTGTTATTTTCATGGAATATGCTATTGATGTTGCTGTTGCGGCAAAAGAGAAAAACATCAATAGTGTTGCTGTTACTGCCGGCTATATTTGTGATCAACCTCGACAAGAATTCTATCGCTATATTGATGCCACCAATATCGATTTGAAAGGTTTTACCGAAAATTTTTATCATCAATTATGCCATGGCCACCTGCAGCCAGTGCTAGACACCTTGTTATATTTGAAACATGAAACCAAGGTTTGGTTTGAAATAACCAATTTATTGATCCCCGATGAAAATGACGATGAGCAACAATTACACAATATGTGCCAGTGGATTGTTGAAAATCTTGGTGTTGATATTCCTTTGCATTTCTCTGCCTTTCACCCTGATTTTAAAATGCTCGATAAGGCAACTACTTCATTGGCTTGTTTATTAAAAGCACGTGATATTGCGCAAAGTTACGGAATGAAATTTGTCTATTGTGGCAATGTGTATGATAAGGGGTCTGATAGTACCATTTGCCCACAGTGCAAAAAAATAGTTATAGAGCGAGACTGGTATCAGTTAGGACATTACCAATTGAATGACACTGGCCATTGTAGACATTGCGGAACATTAATACCGGGACGGTTTGATGGACCCAAAGAAAACTTTGGTCGACAAAGGATCCCTATAAGAGTTTAGGCTACTAGGTGTTAACACAAAAAAGCCACAGCCATTGTTTTCAATACCTTGATTTACCTGAGTTTTATTAGCTTTAAGTTTGCTGGGCAGGAGACGTCCTGAATGGTGCGTTAAGTTTTTGTTGTTAAACGTTTTATTGTCTTGTCTTGTTTTGTTTGGTGGTGTTACTAATAAAGAAAGTCACATCGACTTGTAAAAGAAAACTTTTGCATACTTACCTTAATAATTAAGTACTTCTCTTTGGATCATTTTTAGCTTATTTACAATTAGCAAGTTTCTTCATCGGGTGAAAGAAGTCATAAATTATCTCTCTAATATGAAGGTCAACACGCCCCAAAAAAGCTGGTATAAATTTCATACTTCTACGGCGTTCAGGGGCACTTAGTGCCTTAGAGTTTTCACTCTAAATTCGCTAATTCCTATGGCTACCAATACGTTTAATAACAACATAAATACACATAAGGGAGTGCCCTATGTTATCCAACCACTACACATTCTTAAAAACAAAAAAGAACATAGATTCTTCTATGTCCTTTATACTAAACTGATCGAAAAAGCTGAGGTTTTATTTCAACGCATCAGCATTCTTTTCATCAACGTTATAATCGATGATATCTAATTTAACAGACTCATGACTACGACGAGGGAAGGTGAGTTCTGTTTCCGGTACTAAATCACCGCTTCTATCGTTTGGAGTGGTGAAAAACTTAACAGCTAAGCTGTCAGCATTATTATCTACTGTGATATGGGCAAAACCCCAAGCAAAGCTCTTATTCCACAACAAATCAAATTGCGGGTAAGCTTCTTCTTGATAACGAGCCAAACCACTGTGATGGCCGCGCATTTTAGAAGCAGCACCTGTAATAATCAGAGGTAGTTTATTAATATTTCCCTTGCCAAAGTACTTCTCACAAGTATCTGTCATCACCTCTAGATCATGTTCGTGTCCAGCAATATAGCCATCTGAATACTTACAAAGAGTAGGCATAATTAAACGACGTAGAGCATGACCTTCATCGTATTTTGAACCGCCAATTGACCACAGAATGTGGTGGCCATAAACCAACTTCCACTTAGCTGTAGAATTTTTAAGGCCGTCTTTTAACCACTCAAGTTGTTTAACATCTTCACCATTAAGGGGAAGTTCATGGGGATTGGCCTCTTCTAGCTCAGCAGTACCAGCATCTATAGCAACTTGATCTGGTTGTTCGCTACCATCTTTCAAAAGAGGGACTTCATAGATGGTTTGACCGGTTAATAATAAATTTGTATCTAAAACAAAGAACTCGATATCATTGCCAGGTTCACCCATTGTGTAGTTGTAATAACCTGGTTTTGGCAGGGTCAAACGAGGCTGTTTTTCCATCCAATCCAACTGTAAAGAAACACCTTTACGTGAAGACTTCCAGTCATGGTTACCCAGTGCAGAGTAAACAATTAACTCAGGCTCTTCTGCTAACAAAGGCTTGATAGGATCAAGGATCAGATCGTGCATGCGTAGCTGATCATCACGACCGTCTGCATCATCCGCACCACTAGGGTACATGTTGTCGCCCAATTGAATCGCAAATTCACACTCATCCGTTTTACAGTAAGCTGCCATAGCTGTGCCTACCGGGTGAGCACCACTCGCTTCAGTAGCGATATTGGTATCAGGAAATAGGGTTAAAGGAGAATGACCGAACTCAGCCTCAGGGCGACCCTCCTCTATCCAGTCTTTCCGTTCTTCTTCAATGAATTGTTCTTTAGTGAGAGCATTTTTAAGGTGCTTGGTTTTTGGGTAAGTATAATTGTAACCACCATCACCAAAAGCAATAAACTTAATCGTAGAGCTTTCAGCTGCTTTATTATTGGAATCAACCGCTACGGTTTCTTCACTTTTGTTATCGGCGCAAGCCGCCAATAAAGTCAATACAGAAGCACTGACTAATATTTTTATATAACGCATTTTTATCCCCTTTTTATTTAAATTCGAAAAGTAAACATATTGTAAGTTGTTAAAATCGTTAGTTATCAACCCTCTTTAACTATGAAATAACTAACCGCTCTTTTGATAATATTGAATAGAGTCAATTCGTTTGCTAACTTCTACCCATAAATTAACTTAAAACAATTGCTAATAAGAAGATTGCACTTCCAAAGACCATTGATTTGATGGTTAGTTTTTTGTATCTAGGTACGTGCCATGCCATTAAAACTCCAGTTACTAGTAAAATAATTAAACCAAAAGAACAACCAATGGCTAAGATTTTAAATGCAGGGCCACCTTCTGATGTATGTAAGTTTTCTAGGTAGCTAAATATACTCGCTTGTTCGATTATTAACTCTGTTTCCTGAGCAGAACCATCGCTTTTGAGTAGCACGTTATGGCTAGAACCTTCCCACTCAAAAACTAAAGAGTTATTTTCTATTTCTAGATCAGCTTTCCCTTTTGGTAAGGAGATATTTCGATTATTGAGTTCGTTAATGACTATTTTTCTTAAAACATTAATGTCTGTTGGTAACGGTTGCTCAATTTCTAATGAATAAGAGGTTTCATCATAATCCCCGTCAACGCCAAGATTCATCAAGCCACCTGTAACAATTAGAAGTAACGTTGTAGTGAAGAAGAAACCAGCTAAAACAGTATGAGTTTTTATCAGAAATGCTTTGTTCATAAAGTAATCCATGTATTTATTTAACTAATGCTGAAAGTGGAATTAGCAATATTACAGATCGAATTAAAGTGAGATGCATCTAAACTTGCACCGCCTATTAATAAACCGTCGATATCGGTTTGGTCTAGAAGATCTTTAGCATTGTCTTTATTGACACTTCCGCCATAAATAATTTTTATTTGTTTAGAAGTCTCACTACCATAAAGACTGGATAGTTGTTCACGAATAAATAGGTGAGTTTGTTGCGCTATTTCAGGAGAGGCTGATGCTCCACTGCCTATTGCCCATATTGGCTCGTAAGCTACACATAAAGGAGTTTCTGCGGTCACGTTGATACCTACTAGAGATTCGGATAATTGTTTTGAAAGCACTTCATTAGTTGCATTGCTTTCACGTTCATTTTGACTTTCGCCAATACAGAGAACAGGTAACATTTTTTGTTTATGAAGTTGCTTTATTTTGTTGTTACAGTCGATATTACTTTCACCAAAAAATTCACGCCTTTCAGAATGGCCAATTATGCTGAGGTTACAGCCTAATTCTTTCAGCATAGTCGCTGATGTTTCTCCAGTATAAGCGCCAATATGAAAGGCACTAACGTTCTGACTACCTACACTAATGCTTAGTGAAGATAAGTCCTTTGCAAATTCATTGATATATATATTGGCTGGACAGACGGCAATATTGATTTTTTCAAGGGGGACTTGAAATAGTGCCTTTAAGTCATTTACATAGATTTGGCGAAATTTTTTGGTTTCTCCGTTTAACTTCCAATTACCAATAATTAGAGGGTATTTATTATTCATTATTAAACTCAATATAAGTTAAGTCGAAAATTATTTCACCATACGACGTTAAACTGAACTAGTGTTGTATTGTGATTAACAAGAGAAGTTAAATTAACTATTCCCACAACATTCAAAAAATTAAGTTATGGGAATAGAGATAGTCGTTTACTTCATAGTTGGCATAGAAAAAGTGTTAGACGTGGTTTGCTCGCCTTTAGGCCATCTTGCTGTAACCGTTTTCATTTTGGTATAAAAGCGAACGCCGTCATTGCCATGAACATTTAAAGGGCCAAACACAGAGCGCTTCCAGCCGCCAAAACTGTGAAATGCCATTGGCACTGGAATTGGAATATTAACGCCAACCATACCCACTTGAATTTGTTCACAGAATTGTCTTGCGCTATCTCCATCTTGAGTGAAAATAGAGGTACCATTGCCAAACTCATGACTATTAATTAGGTCAATTGCTTCTTGGTAGCTATTCACTCTAACAACAGACAGAACGGGACCGAATATTTCTTCATTATAAATACGCATGCCCGGCTTAACATTGTCAAATAATGTTGGCCCAACAAAATAGCCATTTTCGTGATCTTTGACCGAAAAATCACGCCCATCGATAAGTAAATCTGCACCTTCTTCAACACCAGTGTCAATATAACCACGTACTTTTTCAGCATGAACTTTACTGATTAAAGGCCCCATGTGTGCTTCTTCTGTTAGACCACTACCTGGGCCTACACGCATTTTTGCTACTTCACTTTTTATTTGGTTAATTAAGTTGTCTGCGGTTTCATCGCCAACACATACCGCGACAGATATAGCCATACAGCGCTCACCAGCTGAGCCATAGGCTGCACCCATTAAGGCTGAAGTGACTTGTTTAACTTTTGCATCAGGCATCACTAACATGTGATTTTTTGCTCCACCTAGTGCTTGAACACGCTTACCGTATTTACTACCTGTGCTATAAATATATTCAGCGATAGGAGTAGATCCAACAAAGCTTACGGCTTGAACTCTTTTGTCTTCAAGTAAAACGTCAACAGACTCTTTATCACCATTAACAATATTAAACACACCATCAGGTAAACCAGCTTCTGTTAGTAACTCTGCAATACGCATGATTACTGTGGGATCTTTCTCTGATGGTTTCATAATGAAAGTGTTGCCAGCGGCGATTGCAATAGGGAACATCCACATAGGTACCATTACTGGAAAGTTAAAAGGCGAAATCCCTGCACACACACCTAAAGGCTGCATAAGAGAAAAACTATCGACACCTCGGCCAACATTAAGCGAGTGTTCACCTTTAAGTAAGTGAGGAATGCCACAAGCAAACTCTACTACTTCAATACCACGAGTAAGCTCGCCTTTAGCATCTGAAAGTACTTTGCCGTGTTCTAAGGTTATCATTTCAGCTAACTCATCAATATGAGTTTCAACTAGTGCTTTAAACTTGAACATTACACGAGCACGGTTGAGCGGTGTTACTTTGCTCCAAGACTCAAATGCTATTTGAGCAACACTAATTGCTGCTTTAGTTTCGGCAGCAGTCGATAGAGAAACATTTAACGTATGCTCTCCGGTTGCGGGATTATAAACAGCACCTTGGCGCTCACTTTCACTGGCAAGTTGTTCGCCATTAATAAAATTTCCTAGCAAATTCATACAAATCCTTAGATCTTAAAGTTGATAATTGTCATTTGTTTCATCGAAGACTATGTAATGTTTGTTCAACTTCATATCATCAATGGAATGTTTGTTCTATTATGATATGCGTTTAGAATAAATAAATCAAGATGAAATAGTCATCAATCACGAAGCAGGGTGTTTTATTACTCGAAATTTAAATAAAACTCCGCTAAAACAAATTTTTAGCGAAGTAATTAGTTGTGAAACTTGGTGGATACATACTAGTTACGCTTAAAGTTAGTATTAACCGGTAAGTTTAATGCTTTAGCAATATCTTCCCATGATACATATTTAAAGTTGGTACTTTCTCTTTGGGCATTTACAGCAGATGAGTTTTTCGGTGGCTTATTATCACCATCTTGCATGATTAATACGCCTTGGCTAAATTCGCCACCTAAATTAGCATTAACCACCATCATGCCATCCGTTTCATCAACACCATCTATGTCACCGTCACCAACAGTAAATGAATTAAGGTATTCGTATGGTGCAGTTCGGTTAAACATGGCAATAGTATTATCACCTTGGCTTGAAGCAAGTAAATATCCTTTGCCGTTGCCACCATCATAAAGAGTTAAACCTTCGGCATCGGCGATAAGGTGATCGTTGCCATAGTCTTTATCTTTACTGGTATCCAGCTTACAAATATATTCATCTTCCGCATCGCTCCATGTACGACTATAAGGCACGCCATAGGCATTTACTTTGGAAATCAGCTGCCATTGTTGGCTATTAGCAGCATCACTAAGGCTAACTTTCCAGATACCCACATCTTCTTGTGCAAGAAATAAAGCATCGTTTTCTACATCAGCTACCATTCCTTCTAAATGAGGGTGTTCGCCATCGTCATCTGAACAAGGCGTCCATAAGCTATTGTCAGGTAGTATGAATTTTTCAGGAAAGTCCAAGTTAGCCATGTTTTTATAACTAATAGTACCGTTACCATTATCGAAAATTTCTAATTGGGCGATACGAGTTTCACTATTTTGACTAACAAAAGCCATCGTTTTATCAGTTTTAGCTGTAGCTAAACCATAAGCCGTATTGCCGTCATTAATTTCTTGTTGGTTTTTGGTAAAAATTAAGGGTACTGTCTCAGCAGTTACATAGGTTAGTAACTTGTCAGCGTTAATATCGATGGTATAAATAGCAAGTTTATCTAAGCCGCGATCGGAAAGCACAACTAAATCTACATTTTTACCATTTAAACTAAAGTCATAAACAATTTCAGCATTATTAAGACGACCAGCTTTGTTCTCACATACTGCTACCGAACTTTCACATGCAGGAGCGGGGGCAGGCGAAATAAACTGTAAAAGTTCACCTTGTAAGTTGTAAACATCAATGCCACCTTTTTTTAAGCTTGTTACCACTAGGCTTTTGCTTTTATCTGTTGGATGAACCCAAATTGCTGGATCATCAACATCAGTAAAGTTGCCTTGGGCATCGCTATAATGTGAGCGTGTTTCTAACGTTGGTACAACCGTTGTGATTTGTTCAGTTGTTTGTGCGGCACTCATAGTTGAGGTAGCAATTAAGGTTAAAGCCATTGGTATTAAAGTAATTGATTTCATTTTTGTGTACTCCTAATTATTAACTGGTAATGAGTGTACCTAATTGACTATAAAATGAAGGTGAACCCAAGATTAACTATTGTTCATAATTGATTGTTAATTTTTATATTATTGTTAATAAAAGAAAAAGCTCAAATCAGATGTTGATTTGAGCTCTCTTTATTTCACTACATTAACGAAAGATAGTTAATATAGTTAAACCCACGGTGCAGTTAAGTTGAGACCTGCTTGTTGCCCAAACTGTTGAATATTATTGAAACCAAGTTTTGCATATGCCAATGGTTCGGCAATGGCAGGATCTTGCTCTGCTTCTACTACTAACCAACCATCATAATCAGCTTCTCTTATGGCGATAAATAAAGATAAGTAGTCAATATCGCCATCGCCCGGAACGGTAAATACACCATTTAATACAGAGTCTAAAAAGCTTAAATCTCTATTTTGGGCATCTTTTAATACCTTGTAACGAACATCTTTTAAATGAACATGAACAATACGCTTGCTATGCTTTTTAAACGTTGCTATTGGGTCGCCACCAGCATAAGTTAAATGCCCTGTGTCAAGTAACAAGCCTAGGGATGCTGCAGTATTTTCCATCAGTAAATCAATTTCTTCTGATGTTTCAACAATAGTGCCCATATGATGATGGTAGGCAAGTTGAACACCTTGGCTTAAGCAATAATCGGCAACTTTTGATAGGCGATTGCCATAATCTTGCCAAGCGTCAGCGGTAATCGTTGGACGTTTAGACAACGGCGTGCTTTGTTCTCCATGTATGCAGCCAGTTACTTCACAGTAAACCATTACTTTCGCACCGCATTGTTTTAGCAACTGTAAATGATCTTCAATGGCTTTAATTTCATCTTCAACGCAGTGTTCAAGTAGCTTTCCACTATACCAACCAGACACTAAGGCTAATTCATGTTCGCCCAATACTTGATTTAACTTGTCACTTTCACGAGGAAACTTATTGCCCAACTCAAAACCAGCATAACCAGCAAGCTTTCCTTCACTAAGACATTGGCTTAACGGCGTGCTTGCACCTAAAGAAGGTAGATCGTCATTTGTCCATGTTAGTGGGTTTATTCCAATGCGTATTGTCATAAGATTTAATCTCAACTTTTCATTTGAATTTTGATTTCAATTTTTTAATAGTAAGTAACAAGGCAGTATTGTTGCCTTGTACTATTCGGAGCTAATTATTTAAATTAATAGGGTTGTTTTGTTTTATTACTTTGATAGCTTTCTAGTGCCTTATTAATGGTGTCACTTTCGGAAACCTCAGGGATAGCAACATCCCACCAAGCATCACCATTATCTGTTGTAATGTAAGGGTCAGTATCGATAGTAATGATATAGCTATTAGTTGATGATTTAGCGCGTTTAAATGCTTGTTCTAGTTCAGCAATAGACGCAACACTTTCTGATGTGGCACCCATTGCTCTTGCGTGTGCAGCAAAGTCAATTTTAGGCGCGCCTTCCTCAATAGTTTCGCAATCTTCTAATAAGTTATTGAAGGGTTCATTACCAGTAGCCATTTGTAGTCGATTGATACAACCGTAACCACGATTATCAAGAGTTACGATAATAAGCTTTTGCCCCATCATAACTGCAGTGGCAATTTCAGAGTTCATCATCATGTATGAACCATCACCAACAACAACGATAACATCGCGGTCTGGTTCGGCCATTTTCACACCTAAACCACCAGCAATTTCATATCCCATGCAAGAAAAGCCATATTCAACGTGATAACTTTTACTGTCATCGCAGCGCCATAGCTTGTGTAAATCACCCGGTAAACCACCGGCCGCACAAACAATGACGTCGGTAGCTTCAGAGCTTCGTTTTATTGCGCCAAGTACTTGAGCATCACTTGGTAAGCTCGCCCCAGTATCTCTGGTTACTTGCTCATAGGTATTATCCCAATCAGCTTTGTTAGCTTGAATGACCTGTTGCCAGTTTTTTGTTGATTGCCATGTTACTAAATCAGCGCCTAATTTTTCTAACATCAATTTGCAATCGCCTTGTAATGGCAAAGCACCATGTTTTCCAGTATCGAACGAAGCAACATTGACTTGAACCAATACAGTATCAGCGTTAAATAAAGTACGCGATTCTGTGGTGAAATCTTGTAACCTTGAACCTAAAGCAATAATAATATCGGCTTTTTTGGCCAACTCATTGGCGGCTTTTGTACCAGTAACTCCTACACCACCAACAGAAAGCGGATGATCCCAATTTATCGCGGCTTTTCCTGCTTGCGTTTCAGCAACAGGAATTTGATGATTTTCAGCAAAATTGAGTAATGCTTCTACTGCTAATGAGTAGTGCACACCACCGCCGGCAATGATAAGTGGACGTTCACTATGTTTTAACGCTTCTATGACTTGTTCAAATTCATGGCTATCACATTGTGGACGGCGAATACGATGAACTTTTTTGTCAAATAAGCTAACTGGATAATCATAGGCTTGTGTTTGCACATCTTGTGGAAAGGCCAACGTAACGGGACCACAATTAACAGGATCTAACAAAGTGCGCATGGCAACAGGTAAGCTATTAATTAATTGCTCTGGTCTGTTGATACGATCAAAATAACGACTAACTGGTTTGAAGCAGTCATTGGCAGTAATAGTCGGATCGTCAAAATGCTCTAATTGTTGTAAAACAGGATCAGGGCATCGATTAGCAAAGGTGTCACCAGGTAAAAACAATACCGGAAGTCTATTAACATGAGCCAAAGCAGCCGCAGTAACCATATTGGTAGCACCAGGGCCAATTGATGTAGAGCAAACCATCATTTTTCTACGATTATTCTGCTTAGCAAAAGCAATGGCTGCATGCGCCATACCCTGCTCGTTGTGAGCACGATAGGTCGGTAGCTTGTCGCGTTCTTGGTAAAGGGCTTGGCCTAATCCTGAAACATTACCATGACCAAATATAGCAAAAGCACCAGCAAAGATAGCTTCAACTTTACCATCAGTTTCTAAGTACTGCTGAGTTAAATACTTAGTTACAGCTTGAGCTGCAGTTAAACGAATTGTAGTCATAATTAGTCCTAATTGTTTCTGTTGTGCCACGCAGTCACGAGCAACAAATAATTTTCAGCTACCTGATCAATGAAGCTTTGGTCATTAATTTCATTACTTAACCATGCTTTGCTTGGCTGGGTAAATATAGATCGACCAACAGCAAAGCCTTTACAAATATCGAAGCCTGCACTATTTTTGAATCCTTGTTCCAACTCTTTCAATGGAGCATCTAAGCCTAGTAGTATAACGCCTCTACAATGTGGAGAGCGCTGTTCAATTAAATTAGATATTTCCTGCCAAGCATTCTTACTTGGGCTTGGAAGTTTCCACCAGTCTGGCTGGATACCTAAATTGTAGAATCGTTCCATAGATGTAACAACGGTATTATCATCTTTAGGCATAGTGGCTGGCGGTATTATTTCAAGTAATAGTTCATGGCCGCTATGACAACAAGACTCATAAAGTTCTTTTATTTGACGTTCTTGTTTGAGCCTTAATTGAATTTCATCTTTAGGATGGAAAAACACCAAGCATTTAACAATGTGTTCTTTCGGCCAACTTTTTAAGCGTGAACCAATTGAGCCTGAACCTTCAAGTTCAATGGGCCTAGAGCTTGGTAATTCAACGGGGCGTCCTATCCAGCAGTTACTGCCCGTTACCTCGTTAAGTGCATCTTGGCCGTAAGTATCATCAATCAAAACACCGGTTTGATAATTGAAAGAGGGTGTATTGCTGGCTTGTTTTAACGCTTTCACCAGTAGTAATTTTAACGCAGAAATTCTATCAGGATCTGCATTCAGCTGACGCGCCATATCATAAAATTGTTTACGGTGATCAAAAGCTAATATACACAATTCGCCCCAAGATTTTGGCGTTCTGGTAGTCACTCTGTGTAAATGATTCAGGGTTGTGTCTTTATCTGGGCGCGCAATATCATGTTGACGGGCAATATAATTATCAAGCTCTTCCTCAGAAGGAATAGCAGGCGCACAACCATGTCGAGAAACTACTAAAGCACCACAGGCATTTGCATAAGCACAGCACTTTTCATAACTTTCGTCTTTTAACCAACCTCTTAAAAAGCCACTTATAAAAGCATCGCCCGCACCTAATACATTAAGTACATCAACCTGTACGCCATAACTAGTAAAGCCTTCATCTAGCGTATCAGGTATTTCAGCATCAAATACTGAACAACCGAGCGCTCCTCTTTTAACGACAATTTCAGCCGTTGATATTTGTCTTATTTTTCTTAAACATTCAATGGTGTCAGTGCTACCTGCGGCAATGTGAATTTCTTCTTCTGTACCAACAATAAGGTCGCATAGCGGTAAAATGGATAACAGATGGTCGGTGACCGACTGATTAGAAACAAAGCGGTTATCGCCTTCTCCTAAACCCGTTAGTCCCCACAACACTGGACGATAATCAATATCTAAAACAACTTTCGTTCCTGCCGCTCTGGCAAACTCTATCGCTTTTCGGCTCGTTCTATCGGTTTGCTCTGTAGAAAAATGTGTGCCTGTAATCAATAATGATTTACTTGAGGCAATGTAATCAGCATCAAAATCAGCAACATCAACCGCCATATCAGCGCAATCGTTGCGGTAAAAGAGTAACGGAAAGCTATCATTATCTTTTATGGATAACAGGACTAAGCCCGTTAATCGGTTAGGATCTTTCACCACATGGCTAACATCACAGCCAGCACGCGCTAATTCTTCGGTAACAAAATTACCCATTTGTTCGTCGCCAACACGTGTCAACATTGATGATTTAAGACCTAACCTAGCAGTACCAAACGCTATGTTGCCTGAAGAGCCACCTAACGTTTTTATAAAAGAGCCAATGTCTTCTAATCGACTACCAATTTGTTCGCCGTATAAGTCGACAGCCGCTCTTCCTAAACAGATCACATCAAGAGTGTGTTTGTTTGTCATTTTAGTATTCTCCGTGATGAAACTGGTTCAACTTATTATTCGTATTATGTAATTGCATGTTTTTATTGTTTATTAACATTATTTAATATCTACCCAGCTACCGAGACGATGTGACTCTTCTATTGAATCTATCACCAAATTTACTTGGTAAGCTGCTCGAAAGTCTGGCCACATTTTGCGACCTGTAGCGATGCCTTCTATTAGGTCTCGTACTTCAACAATTTTTTGATCGTTGTAGCCCAAACCATGGCCTGCTGATACACAAAAGTTTTTATAATCAGGATGTTCAGGGCCTACTAAGATGGTTTTAAAACCTTCTCTGGCGCTATTTCCACCGCGGGTATAGAGTTTTATTTCAGCAAGACGTTCTTGGTCAAATAAAATAGAACCCTTAGTGCCGGTAACCTCATAAGACAAGCCCATTTTTCGCCCACAGGCAACACGACTGGTTTCTAAGGTACCGATGGCGCCATTGCTAAATCGAATCATGGCATGCGCTTGATCTTCGTTTTCTACCTTGCCCGTTTCAGTAGAATTCTCAGCTAAAGGTCTATTTTTGGTAATGGTTTGTAAATCGCCATTAACACTTGCAATATCACCCACTAAAAATTGCGCCATGTTTATAATATGTGATCCTAAGTCACCTAAAGCGCCTGAGCCTGAAAACTCACGTTTTAACCGCCAGCTAAAAGGCGTTAATGGATCCGATAAATAGTCTTCGTTGTGAATGCCGCGAAAATGAACAATGTCACCAATTTCACCTTTTTCGATGATTTCTTTGGCTAATTGACTCGCAGGGTTTTTTGCATAATTGAAACCAACTAAGGTTTTAATACCTGCTTTTTCAGCAGCTAGCGTCATTTCTAAAGCGTCAGCGGCATTTAGTGCTAACGGTTTTTCTGAATAAACATGTTTACCCGCTGCAATGGCGGCTAACGCCATTTCTTTATGTAAGAAATTAGGAGAGCAGATATCAACAACATCAATATTTTCATCGTTAACTAGCGTTAACCAATCACCTGTTGAGCGGTTAAAACCTAGCTCTTTTGCTTTGTCTTGCGCTAGTTGTTCGTTAACTTCAGCGAGCATTTCACACTCTACTTTGGCGCTGAGTTCAAATACTGCTGGCACTGAACGTAAGGCGATGGCGTGAGCTTTGCCCATGTAGCCTGTACCTATTAATCCGACTTTAATTGTTTTCATGTAAACTTTCCCCTGTAATTCTGTTGTTCGCATATAGGTTTTTTAACAACCAATAGCGTTTGCATTTTCGGTTGTTGTGCCAATAAGTTGTGCTAATTCTGATTCTAATTGTGCTAACTCATCACTGCCGGCCATCATGGCTAATACCTCTTCTTTACTGATGTTATCTTTGCTAAATGTACCTAAACTTTTGCCTCGGTTTAATAGCGTAAATCGGTCGGCGACGGCGTAGGCATGGTGAACATTATGGGTAATAAAGATTATCGCTAAGCCGCGTTGTCTTGCTTTGGCAATAACTTTCAATACATTTGCCGATTGTTTAACCCCTAAAGCGGCTGTCGGCTCATCTAAAATTAATACTTTTGCGCCAAAATGAATGGCGCGTGCGATGGCTAAACATTGTTTTTCACCACCCGACATTGTTTCAATTGCTTGTTCTGGGTCGCGTACGACAATGCCCATTTCTGCTAAGCCTGCAATGGCAATTTCATCAGCTCTCACTTGGTCAAAATATTTAAAAGGGCCCCAGCCCTTGGTTATTTCTCGACCCATGAAAAAATTACGGGTAACACTCATTAAACCAACTAATGCTAAATCTTGATAAACAGTGGCAATGCCTAGATCTAAAGCACTTTTTGGAGAACTCAGTTCTATGGATTCACCGTTATAAAGATATTGACCTTCACTGGGTTGATGAACACCTGCCAGTGTTTTTATCAAGGTAGATTTACCCGCCCCGTTGTCGCCTAATAAACAGTGCACTTCGCCTAACTTTATCTGTAAATCTATGTCTTTGAGGGCGATCACTGAATCGAAGTAGCGACTCACATTTTTAAACTCTAAAATGAATTCATTCATGGTGTTATCCTACTTAGTTTGCGCAATGCATTGGCGAACATAGTTATTAAACAATACGGCAATTAGCAGCATAACCCCGAGAAAAACTCTAAACCAATCAGAGCTAATATTGGTAAAGAATATGCCCATTTGCACCACACCAAAAATAAGTGCGCCAAATAAAGCTCCCAATACCGAACCATAGCCTCCAGTTAATAAAGTACCGCCAATGACTACGGCGATAATGGCTTCAAATTCTTTCAATAAACCTCTGTCAGCAGCGGCAGAGCCAAACTCTAATACCTGACAAGAGGCGTAAAGCGTTGCGCAAAATGCGGTTAACATAAATAAGGCAATTTTTACTTTGTTAGTTGGTACACCAACATTTTTTGCCGCATTGCAGTCGCCACCGCTAGCAAATATCCAGTTGCCGTATTTTGTTTTTAATAAAACCAAACTTGCAATGGCCGCTAACACAAGACACCAAACGATTATCATGGGAATGCCTGAGACTAAAGGCGAGCCATCGTTATAGGTTTCTATCCAACCCATAGAGGCTAGCCAGGTAAATAAACCTGCGCCTATTTCACCGCCAAATAATGGTGCTAGCCAGTCATTTTCTGCAACCGTGTCTACACCACTGACAATAGTTTTATTGGTAAAAAGAATAGACAGTGCAATAGTGAGGCCGCGTAAAATAAACAAAAAAGCTAGTGATACGATAAATGACGGTAAGCCAGTTCTAACCACAACATAACCTATGAACCAGCCAATAAAGAGCGCGATAGAAAATGCCATTAAGATGCTGCTCCATACTGGCCAGCCCCAGTACAGACTTGGAATGGCGATTACCATGCCAGAAAATCCAATCATTGAGCCCATTGAAAGGTCAAACTCACCGGCAATCATTAATAAACAAGCGCCGATAGCAAGTACGCCTAATTGTGCAGTTACCGTGCTCCAATTAAGAATGCCGTCAGCGGCGAACATGCCCGAGTCGCCAGCGATCAAAATAAAGAATATAAATACTAACGCGACTCCTGACATAGCACCAAAATCAGGGCGGTTGAGGAATTTTTTTATTTTTGACACTTCTCTAGTGCGATCACTAATAGTAGTAGCGGGGTCTGCATTATGAGTAATGTTAGTTGATGACATGTTTTATCCCCCAAAAAGCTTTAACTAGATTTTTATGTTAAATATTAAGTACAGTAGAGGTGAGTGAATACTCTCTTCCATCTATTTTCGATAACTATAATTTAGAATAAAAATTCCATCATTGCAACAAATGAAACAAATAAATTAAATTTATATTCAATTATAGGTAACTCATCCTCGTTATTTTTGTAATTTAATTGTTTAGAAACAGTTGTTTAATGTTGTGTTTGTTCTTTGGAATATATATTCCATCGCTAGGGTAGAATAATTAAAATAACGTTTAATAATGATATTTCTCTTGGATAATCGGCCTGTAATTTCACTCATGTTGAAAAAGAAGTCTTCCTTATGTTGACAACATGTAGAAACCTCGTATATATTTCAATCATGGAATGTTTGTTTCATCGGTATCGTTAATTGGAATTTTTATTCTCTTATAAGGCGGAGCAGTATACCGGTTAATTTTATTCTCAAAGGAGAATTATATAATGGTTATAAAAAATGCTTCGATAGTGATGATGTTTATAAAAAAAACTTTGATAATGGTCGTCATCATATTTTTGTTGGTAATGGCAATATCTGCCCAAGCTAGTCAAGAAAGATTTGTGTTAATTAGTCATGCACCTGATTCAGATTCTTGGTGGAATACCATTAAAAATGCGGTAAAAGAAGCAAGCACAACTATGCAGGTACAAGTTGATTATCGTAACCCCAGTACCGGTGATTTAGCTGATATGGCACGGATTATTGAACAAGCTATTGCGTCTAATCCTGATGGACTAATTGTTTCAATAGCAGATTTTGATGTCTTGAAAAAACCGCTTAAAAAAGCAGAGAAAAAAGGTATTCCTGTTATTACCATAAACTCAGGAACAGCGCAGCAAAGTAAGGATTTAGGTGCACTGCTTCATGTAGGACAGGAAGAATATGACGCAGGGTATGGCGCTGGAATTAAAGCAAAGGCCTCAGGCGTAAAACAATTTCTTTGTGTGAACCACTATATTACTAACCCTGCTTCAATTGAGCGCTGTCAAGGTTATGCCGATGCTATTGGAGTGAGTTTAACTAAAAGTATGATTGATTCATCACAAGACCCAAGCAGCATTGAGAAAAAAGTGCAGGCGTATCTGCGCAGAAATCCAGAAACTAACGGTATTCTTACGCTAGGGCCAACGTCTGCTCATCCCACGATAAGGGCATTAAACAGAGTAAAGAACGTTGAAAATATCCATTTTAGCACTTTTGACTTTAGTCAGGAGATAGCTTCCGCAATCGATAATGGAACGATTGCTTTTTCTATTGATCAACAGCCTTACTTACAAGGCTATATGCCAGTAGTTATGTTGTCTTTATATGTTCGTTATGGCATCTACCCTAGTAACAATATGAAGGCGGGTCCAGCGTATATCACCTTAGATAATGTGGACTCAGTAAGAAGTTTGGCAGGCACAGTGCGTTAATGTAATGATTTAGTTTCACGATTTATTTAACGCAAAAGCTTCCTATTTTGGAACGTTTGTTTTATTTTAACGCACAGAGTTTCCAAAAATTTCATCAAAAGGCAGGTTAAGGTAATGAACGATAAAGTAGCAACAGGATTGGAAGAGCTTAATGCTGATATCACTCAGCGATTTATCGAATTGAGTAAGCGTTTACAGCAAGTGGCAAAATATGTTTTAGATAGCCCAAACGAAATCGCATTTGGCACGGTTGCGGTTATCGCAAAAGATGCCAATGTACATCCTTCAACATTGATACGATTTTCTCATGCCTTTGGTTTTTCAGGCTTTAGTGATATGCAAAAGCTGTTTCAAAATAAGCTACTGCAAGAGTCGCCTAATTATGAAGAGCGTATTAAGTTAGTTAAAGACGATGCTAGTTTAGATCAGGAAAATATCAGTATTCGTTTATTAGAGCAGTTTAGTGAAGCCAATAGCCAAGCGTTAACTTATTTAAGAAATAACATCAGCCAAAGTGATTTAGAACAGGCCAGAGATATTTTATCGAAAGCAGACTCTATACATGTTAAAGCCGTGCGTCGCTCTTTTCCTATTGCCACTTATCTTTCTTATATATTGAACCATATTAACTTGCGCTGTTTTCTTCTTGATGGTGTTGGCGGTATGTATAAAGAACAAGAGCATATGATTCGCGAAAATGATGCACTAGTTGTTATTAGTTTTTATCCTTATGCCGAAGAAACCCAGCAAACAGTAAACAACGCGGTAGAGCGGGGTGTGCCAATCATAATGTTTACGGATAGCCCAATCAGCCCGTTGGCACAACAAGCTTCTGTGTGTTTCATGATTAAAGAAGCAGAAGTACATTCATTTAGATCGTTAACGTCAACTATGTGTTTAGTGCAGTCGTTAGCGATAAGTTTAGTTCATCAGCTAGAGCCTGCTGAAACAAACGACACATAATTTATTTTACTGGCTTTACTGATTTTAGTTTAGCTTAACCACAAGGTACTTAGAAATGTCTCATCTACATAGTAAACCGCAAAGCTCAGCCAATGAGCCGTGCATACAAAAAATTACGCCAGAATCAGCAAATTGGCATTATGTAGGTTTTGAAGTTTATAAGTTATCGGCAGGGCAGTCGCAGCGCTTTAGCTGTGATGACCAAGAAACCTGTGCGGTTATTGTTAGTGGTAAAGTCGATGTTGAAACCGCGAAAGAGTCTTGGGAAAACATTGGCGACAGAATGTCGGTATTTGAAAAGAAAGCGCCTTATAGTATTTATACGCCACCGGGCGACTTTATCGAAATAAAAGCACTTACAGATGTTGAAGTTGCTTTGTGTAAAGCACCCGCCACGGGGCAATATCCAACTCGATTAATCACCCCTGAGCAGTGTAGTTATGAACTACGTGGTCACGGGACTAACCAACGACATGTTTGCAATATTCTATTTGGTAATCTTCCCGCTGAAAAATTGTTAGTGGTTGAAGTTATTACGCCTGATGGCAATTGGTCGAGTTATCCACCTCATAAGCATGACAGTGATAATTTACCGCAAGAAAGTGCCTTAGAAGAAACCTATTTTCATAAATTGAATCCTGAGCAGGGGTTTGCTTTTCAGCGAGTGTATACAGACGATCGCAGTTTAGATGAAACCATTTGTGTAGAGCACAACAGTGTGGTGATGGTGCCAGAAGGATATCACCCTGTTGGAGCGCCTCATGGTTATGAGCTTTATTATTTAAATGTTATGGCAGGACCAACGCGTGAATGGGTATTTAAAAATGACCCTGCGCATGAGTGGATTATTGAACAGGAGAAAAAATAGTGATTAATATTGCCTTATTGGGTGCAGGTCGAATTGGCCAAATGCATGCCAAAATTATTAGCGACACCGCTAACAGTAAACTGAGTTATGTATTTGATGTTTATCAGCCAGCAGCCGAAAAGGTTGCGGAGCAATATAATGCAATTGTTGCTGATAATGTTGACGTTATTTTAAGTGACGATACGGTTGATGCTGTATTAATAGCGACTTCGACCGATACCCATGTTGATTTAATTATTAAAGCGGCTAAAGCGGGTAAAGCTATTTTGTGCGAAAAGCCGATAGATTTAAGTACTGAAAGAGTACAGCAATGCTGGCAAGAAATTCAATCGTGTAATGTACCAATCCAAATTGGTTTTAATCGTCGCTTTGATCCAACCCATGCAAACTTGCAACAACAGTTAGCTGAAGGAGCGATCGGGAATTTACAGCAATTAATTATTACCAGTCGAGACCCTGATATCGCGCCGACTGAATATTTGCGTCATTCTGGCGGTATATTTCGTGACATGATTATTCATGATTTTGATATGTTGCGTTTTATTACCGGTGAAGAAGCGGTAGAAGTACATGCTATTGGCAACACACTAATTGACCCTGGCCTTGCCGAGTTTAATGATGTTGATAGCGTAATGATTACCATAAAAACGCAGTCGGGAAGACTATGCCACATTAATGGTTCGCGTCGCTGTGTTTATGGTTACGACCAACGTATTGAAGCATTTGGTGGTGAGGGCATGTTGCAGTCAACCAATCCTTTACCGCATAACGTGGTTAAGTCGACAGCAGTCGATACTGCGGGTCAAAGTGTATTAAATCCATTTTTCATTGAGCGTTATCAAAGTGCTTATCAAGCGCAGTTCGCCAGTTTTATTAATGCATTAACTACTGGAACAGCGCCTAGTCCATCTTTTGAAGATGGTCTTGAAGCACAAAAGATGGCCGATGCTGCTCAATTATCATTGCAAACAGGTAAAACAGTTTCGTTATAAAGACATAACGTGAACTTTGATTGTGACTTTCTCATTCCTGCAGAAAGTCACATTTTGAATGACACCTCCCTTATAGAACGAACATTCCAAAATTTTATAATTACTACTGAAATTCTCATTTCTTCATTGCTTAAATGTAAATAACTGTCTGTTTTGTACACGTTGTTCTAAAAGATACAGTCAATATGATATTTTTAAACTAGTTTTTATATGTATATATTTCATTATATAACAGATGGTTGCGGTGATGTCTTGGAAGGTTTTAATTTAACGTGCGAAACATACGTTCTAAAACTTGCTTTCGTGAAAGGTATGTTCTATAGTGGTTTTATCAAGAATGAATAGTTCATGAAAAAGCACAACAATAAGCAGTTTGAAAATATAAATGGTAAGTAAAAAATATGTCATCAGTTCGTAATAAACTCGTCATTAAGAACCATTAGAGTTTTGCCGCTGATACGAAGTGATTTTCTACATAGTCATAATAAATACCAATAAAAGTTAACTGAGGGGAATAAGGTGAAAAATCTTAAAACGAACAAAAAGGCTTTACGTTTGTCTAGCTTATACAGCGGTATTTCTATTGCGCTATTGTCAGTAATCAGTACACCGTTACTGGCACAAGATGCTCAAAAGAATGCTGAAGAAGAAGTTGAAAAAATAGTCGTAACAGGTTCACCTGTATTTCGTAATAGAACATCATCTGTATCTCCCCAGTTAGAATATGGCGGCTTGTTTTTTGAACAATTCGAACCTACATCAGTTGGTGATATGTTAAAACGTACACCGGGTGTTTCATTTAGTAGTGATGTTGGCGAGTATGATGCACCACAAATGCGTGGTTTGGGTGAAGGTTATACTCAAGTATTAATTAATGGTAAAAAAGTACCGGGTAGTGGTTCTGATAGAGCTGTTTTAGTGGACCGTATTCCCGCTGAAATGGTTGATCGTATCCAAGTCATTCGTAGTCCAAGTGCGGATCAGGATAGCCAAGGTGTTGGTGGTACAATCAACATCATTCTAAAAGATGGTGCCAGTTTTGATGGCGGTAGTGTAAAAGTAGGCGCACTTAGAGCTGATGATGGCACGGTTAGAGGGAATGGCTCATTCGGTTATGGCGCTAATACCAATGACATGTCATGGACACTTTCAGCAAACTTTCAACAACGTTATGTAAGTAAAACTAAAATTGAGCAAACGTTTGAGCCCGATGGTGACTTAGAAAGTGGTTTTGTACCAGGTGACATGACCAGTGATCAATTAGAGATAGATACCAGAGATAGTGATGATATTTCGTTAAGTGCAGGTATATCATATGATTTGAGCAGTACGTCAGTGCTTGATTTACAAGCCAATTACTTGAATACCGACCGTACTGAGATGCAAACAGAAGATACTGTAGAATTTGATGACGAAGGAGATGAATGGGAATATGCTCGCGATGATGTTTTCATTGATGAAGAGTCGGTAAATATTTCTGCTGTTTACAGTAAAGATTTAGATAACAGTAATTTCGAACTTTCTGCCAGCTTCTCAAATACAACTGATGTTGAAGATATTACCAAATTTGAACGCGCTGACCCGGAAGATATGTGGGAGTATGATGCTAAAGAGTATGAAGATACTGAAGATACTGAAATTCTGTTAGGTGGCTTTTTTGAGACTGTTTTTGATAATGAAATAGAGTTTAAAGCTGGTCTTGATGCATCGATGAAAGATAGAGATGAAACAATCATTGAGTATAATGTTGATGGTGAGACCGGAGAGATTGAAGATATCGATTTAGAGCAAACTTATGATGCACAAGAAGACCGCTTTGATGGTTATTTCATGGGTAGTAAAGAGATATTTGATGGTGCTTCTTTAGAGCTTGGTTTACGCGTTGAACATACTTCTCGCACGATAACCGCAGAGGGTGTTTCTTTTGATTCTAGTTCAACACAAATTAATCCATCGGCTCATTTTTCCGCAGAATTGAATGATACAAATACACTTCGTATGAGTCTTGCTCAGACCGTTAAACGTCCGAACTTCAAACAACTTGCCCCAATTACCCAAATAGATGAACCAGAAGATGGTGATGCTAAGCAAGGTAATCCGTACTTAGAAGATGAAGTGTCGCTTGGTTTTGATGTTGGTTATGAACACACCTTTGGGCAGGGAATTATTGGTTTTAATGTTTTTTATCGTGATATTACCGACGTTATTGAAGAAGGAGCGATAGGAGTCACTGAAGATGGCGGAACGCTATACTCATACAATAATGCGGGTGATGGTAGTGTGTGGGGTTTAGAAATGGACTTTAGCACGCCGTTAGGTGACGACACCGGATTTTTTGCTAACCTGACTTTACTTGACTCGGCAATTGATGATCAATTTACCGGCGAAGAAAGACGTTTTAGAGACCAATCTGATTATATCTATAACCTTGGTGTAACTCACAATTTCCCTGAGTGGGAAACCAGTGTTGGTTTTAGTTATCAAAAACAAGGTGATAGTCTGTCTGTTGATTTTAACAGAAGAGTTGAATTGAGCTATGGTGCTAACCTTGAAGTTTTTGTTGAGAAAAGATTTGGTGAAGGTTATGTATTGCGCTTAAGTGGAACTAACTTGTTAGATGCTCATAAAATTGAAAAATTCACGAAATTTGACGGTGACAGTGCTCAAGAAATTATCGACAACCATATACTTGGCGATGTTGATGAATTTGAACGCGAAGATGAAAGCGCTGGTCCAATGGTTACGTTAACGTTAAGAAAATCATTTTAAAGATAGTTAGTGTTATTACAAAGGAGGGTTTTTAACTCTCCTTTTATTTTCCAAATAATGAAGTTCGCTGTTGTTGCTGCTATTAACATAGTGGCAGCACCAACAGCGAACACCATTAACGATATAAGAATAAACAGAGGTAATAAATGAATAATCAAGATAAGTTTTATTTCAAGCGCAGTAACTGGTTGGCAGTACCCCTTCTAGCCATACTGCCACTTACCGGCTGTTTAAATTCAGAAACAAATCAACAACCAGAGGCTGATCAAATCTCTGCTCAAAGTGCTTCAAAAGCAGAACAGCCAAAAGTTAGTGAAAACAAAACAATTGATTTTGGTTTTATTGCCTTTGGTGATAGTGGTTACCATGTTGACTATTTGAAAGAAAAACAATTTGTACCATTACGCGCAGATTTAGCCGCGTTTATAAAATTTGAAACTGATGAATGGCTTGAAGATGGTAAGCCGTTAGCTGACTTAGTTATTCCACCGAGTGAATTTGTGCCAGCAGTAAATGGCATGATTGAATCAAGTGGTATGTACCCAGTCGCTGATGCAATGAAGTCATATTGTAAAGAAGCTTCTTGTCAATTTTCTGTGATGCTTGGCGATAATATTTATCCAGATGGCGCAACCACAGGTCTAGACGGTAAAGAAGATTCTGTTCGTTTTGATGATCTTTTTAGTAAACCTTTTGGAAAAATGGGCGAAGGTCTTAATGATTACCGAATTTACACTGCTTTAGGTAACCATGATTGGAAAACGTCTCGAGAAGGAGCGATGGCACAAGTTGATTTTATGGAATCGACTCTTCCTTTTTACATGGACGGACTTTTTTATACTGTTAAGCCGCCAGCAGGTAACGGCGATGTAGAAATTTTTGTTATTGACACTGAAGTGATGTTATCGGGTGTTACCGTGATGGATGCTGAGTTAAACCCAGATGGCAGTGAAATAGTCGCCACTGAAATTGATGCGCCTGATGAACATACTAAGCCTCAAACCGCAGCAGAAAAAAATATGGTTAATTGGTTAGATGAGAAACTTAAAAACTCAACAGCAAAATGGAAATTTGTTATTGGTCATCATCCTATTTGGTCTACAGGTGGTTCGAAATTTGAACAAGCACGTACACTTCGAGGATTAATCTTACCTTCGCTTTGTAACTATGCGGATATTTATTTTGCAGGTCATGAGCATTCACTAGAACTTCATGAAGACAGTTGTGATGCTGTTTTTGGAAAAGATAGCGGTATGCCACCATTGTTAGAGGTTCTTTCTGGCGCTGCAGCGAAACAACGCTCTGTAAATCATGGCTTTCAGGCTTATCAAACAAAAACGTATCCTGATAACAATACCATCTACACTAAGGGTATGATTTGGGGATTTTCACATCTTCAGTTAACGGATGATAATGCAGAAATTACCATGCACATTACACCCAATAGTGGTACTGGTGATACTAAGCTAGACTTTACCTATCAATATAAAAGACGTTCTTCTTTAGTAAGCGCTTCGGCAGAATCTAAGTAAGCGTTATCGCCAAAACTAGTGGTTAGCTATTATGGCTAGTCACTAGTGAAGTGGCACTAACAGGTTATATATTATGATAAGTGTACTACAAAAAATATTTTCATCTCCTGGACAAGGCTCTATTTTTAGCCGAGTTATTGGTTTTTTTGCCACTGGCAAAGAACAACCCATAACGGCTAACAGCGATTATATTACTGAACAATTTAATTACCACCGTCGCAACGTTGTCGTGCTAATAACGCTTTGTTACGGCTTGGGTTATGTTTGTCGACTAGCTTTTAACGTAGTGAAAAAACCCTTAATGGATGCTGGTGTATTTACACCAGAAGAAGTAGGTATTATTGGCGCAACGTTATTATATGGTTACGCTTTAGGTAAATTCACTAATGGTTTCTTGGCTGATCATGCCCATGTAGGTCGTTTTTTTGCCGCAGGTCTATTTTTATCAGCCATGGCAAATTTAGGAATGGGTTTTTCTGAGCTTGCTTGGGTATCTGCATTATTGTGGGGTATCAATGGTTGGTTTCAAGGTTTTGGGGCACCATCAAGCGTAGTTGCTCTTTCAAGTTGGTATAGCAACAAAGAACGTGGGCGCTACTATGGTATTTGGAGTACTGCGCATTCTATCGGTGAAGGGTTAACATATTTAGGTGTTGCTTGGCTTATTGCCGCTGCACCTAAAGGCCTTGGCTTAGATTGGCAGTGGGGTTTTTGGACCCCTGCACTTATCTGTGTTTTTGGTGCATTTTTGCTGTGGCGTTATTTACCCGATAAACCTAGAACGTTAGGTTTGCCAACCGTTGCTGACTGGAAGAACGATCATGGTCAAGTAGATAAAGAACACCAAGATGAATCTGTTTGGAAAACGCAACTTCGTGTATTAACTATTCCTTCAATTTGGATATTAGCACTAGCCAGTTCAAGTATGTATGTTACTCGTTATGCCATTAATAGTTGGGGTAATGTTTACTTGCAAGAAATCAGAGGTTTTGATTTATTTGATGCCAACTTATTTATTTTCTTTAACACCGCTGCAGGTATTTTAGGTTGTTTAGCCTTTGGTTTAGTGTCTGATAAGTTCTTTAAGGCGCGTCGTCCACCAGCAAATTTAATTTTTGCCATATTAGAAATTGCACCACTTCTGGTCATTTTTTATGGCCCACAAAATAACTTGGTCTTAGCAATTGCTATGATAGTTTATGGTTTTGGTCTTAGTGGAATATTAGCCTCACTTGGCGGGTTATTCGCTATCGATATTGCACCGAAAAAAGTAGCAGGCGCTGCGATGGGCTTTATCGGCATCTTTAGTTATATAGGGGCAGGCGCACAAGATTATATTAGCGGTAAGATGATTTACGATAGTGAGATAATTTTTGCTTTTCCTCATGGTGAGCAAAACTTCAATATATTCTTTTATAACTATGATAAGCCAATCATGTTTTGGGTTGGAGCGTCGGTTGTTTCAATAATATTAGCGTCTTCGTTATGGAAAGTTAAAGCGGCAGATTAGTACAGTTTTGGAGAACAAAATGGCAGTAAAACCAATATTACTTTCTATTGCAATGAGCTCATTAGTGGTTGGTTGTGGTGAAAAAGCAGCCGACTCCTTTTGTAAGAGTCATGCTCAAGAGCATCAATTGCATCAAGGTGATATAACACAAGTTAATATCGACTACTCTGAGCAAGGGAAAATTGTTGCAAAAGTAAAAGTTGCTAAGGAGCATGCTCAGTATCAAACGTTAGCGACTATGGCTAATATCATTGAGGTAAACGCCGTTAAAGCATGTACAAATGCGTCAGTGGATATCACGGAGCAAGGCATGTTTTATCAAGCACGTTATTCTCTAGATTGTGGTTTAGACAACAAGTTAAATAAAGTATCGGTACTAGTACTCGATAATTTTACCGCAATTGATGAGGTGGAAGTTGCTATTAGTACACCTGCTTCATTAAAGCACTTTGTCTTAAGTCGTCAATGCGACAGTCCGATTTTCAATGTAAATTAATTAGAGTAAAAATTATGAGTGATATGAATCAACGTTTAGATTTCACAGAGAAACTAGCGAAAGAAGCCGGTAAATTAGCGTTAGGGTATTTTTCTAAGTTGAGTACGTTAACTATTGTTAGCAAAGGCGTACAAGACATGGCGTCTGAAGCCGATGTGAATACTGAAAATTTAATAAGAGCAGCGATAGAGTCACAATATCCTGAAGATGACTTTTTTGGCGAAGAAAGCTCTGATAGCTATGTAGCTAAAGAAGGACAAGGTATCTGGGTAGTTGATCCAATTGATGGAACTCAGCCTTTTGTTAATGGTATTCCGAGTTGGTGTATTTCAATCGCCTACCTTGTGCAAAGTAAAATCGTGTTAGGGGTTATTTATGATCCCTGCGCCGATGAAATTTATTCGGCACAAGTAGGTCAAGGTGCAACATTAAATGGTAAAACGATTAATGTGTCAGATGTTAAAGGGGTAACTAATGGGTTAATCAGTGTTGGTTATTCTAATAGAGTTACACCAGAAGACACTATGGGGCCTTTAAATCGTTTAATTAGAGCGCAAGGTATGTTCCATCGTAATGGCAGTGGTGCTTTAAGTTTAGCTTACGTAGCGGCAGGGCGTTTAATTGGGTACTTTGAACCACATATGAATATTTGGGATTGTGCTGCGGGGTGTTTGTTAATAACAGAGGCTGGCGGAAAAGCAAATAATATTCTTGCAGGAGATAACTTTTTAATTGACGGAAATCCCGTTATTGCAGCCGCAGATGGTGTTTATGATGACTTAGTTGCAATCATTAATAATGATTAGTGATCATATGGTAGGTGAGTAGTTTAAAAATCGATTGTAATATAAAAATATTGCGACCAAATTTACAGAATATGACACATAACTAATAAGCTAGGCGTTGCTTTTGCCCCAATGTTCTAGCTTTTTTTATTGGGCGCATGAGAAAGTTAGATGAAAAAGATAGTCTTGTTATTGTTTACTTTTATTATTGCCTTGCCTGTTTTGGCAAAGGACGATTCAAAAGAAGAACCTATTCAGCATTATAAAATAGCCGATGTAACCTCTATGGAAGAGGCTAAAAGCATATTTATTAGAAACACATCAGAAATTAAAAGTAAGAAGAAGCTAAATCCACTGGAATTAGAGCAAATACATGTCATTACATATTCTCTTGAAAAAAGTATTGCTTACTTTGTTGAAAACCTAACGGGTGATGGACAATTTATTGCAAAAGAAATTGCGCTTTCGGTGGAGAGTATCCATGTCGACTCTGAAAATAATCGGCCAAAAAAGACCAGAGAACACTTAAATAATTATTTTAATTTAGCAGATAAGTTTCTTTCTGGTGATAACTTTTAATTGATGAAAACCCAGTTTTTTTGCTGCAGATGGTGTTTATAACAATTTTATCGCAATCATTAACAATAATTAATGTTCCGTAAATATTGGCTTTATTAAGGTGAGGGTAAACTGATATTATTCAAATCAGAGGACAATATTATGAAACGTTTAAATTCACTTACTGCAATTACTTTAGCTACCTTATTAACCGCGGGTTCAATATCAGCTAGCTGGGCTGGCTCAGACAAAAAAGAGTTGGCGCTGACCAAGTCTATTATTGAAAAGTCTGGCGTAACTGCCCAGCAAAGTATTAAAAAAGTGCAGCAAGATTATAATGGCATTATTTACAGTTATGAACTTGAAGATGAAGATGATATTTATTATCACGAGATCAAGTTAATTGATATTGAAGCCGATAAAAAAATCAAAGTAACCATTTCAATTCAAGACGGCACCGTTGTTAACGAAGAAAAGAGTCGCTTGTTCTCATGGTTTTCTGAAGATGACCGTATTGTAACCGCCAGAAAATTAGCAACAATAGACTACTCAATGCTTAATGCCATTGATGCCATCAACCTTGATAAAAACTCATTACTTACCGATATCGAAATTGAAGACAAACAAGGAGTGCTGTTCTTTGAAATTGAAACAATAGGTGCTGAGGGTAAAAAAGAATGGCTTGTTGATGTTAATAATAATCAGCTTATCCCGGTATTTAAAAAGTAGGCATAATTGATGAAATTACTTGTTATTGAAGACGATAAAACAACGCTTGAGTATATTAAGAAGGGCTTTGTTGAGCAGGGTAATGTCGTCGATACGGCAGAGAATGGACCCGATGGTTTATTCTTTGCCACAAGTAATAGTTATGACCTTGTAGTGCTCGATCGTATGTTACCGAAAATGGATGGCTTGGCTGTGCTTGCTGCAATGCGCGCTGCAAACATTAATATTCCGGTTATTATTTTAAGTGCATTAGGTCATGTCGATGAAAGAATTAAAGGCTTGCAAGCAGGAGGGGATGACTATTTAGCTAAACCTTTTTCTTTTCAAGAACTTTATATTAGAGCCACTATTCTCGTTGAGCGACATAGCGCATCTAACAAAACTAATGGCCCAGCAACAGAGCTAACGATTGATAACTTAGTGATGGACTTAGTTGGTCATAAAGTCCTTAGAGCAGGAAAAGAGCTCACCATTCAACCCAAAGAATTCCAGTTGTTGCGCTACTTATTAGAGCACCAAGGTCAGGTGATTTCTAGAACACTATTATTTGAATCGGTTTGGGATTATCATTTTGATCCTAAAACCAATGTAATAGATGTTCATGTGGCTAAATTAAGAAAGAAACTTGAAGCAAACGGCGAATCGCAACTCATTCATACTGTTCGAGGAGCTGGGTATGTGGTTAGAACGCTTTAGAATTTTTACCCGTACTTCTATTTGGCGCTTTACCTTAATATTCACTCTGATTGTTTTACTTATTTGTTCAAGTATTTTAGCGCTTGTTTACGAGTTTACGGTAGGAGAACAAAAACGCCAAATAGCACAACAAGTAACGATTACTGCGCAAGGCTTTGCTGATCTCTCTAGTAGCCCAAATATGACAACCAGTGACTTTCAAACGGCGATACAGCAGCGTGTTAAGAGAAGTGGTGCTGTTATCTTGGTATTTGAAAGGAAAGAACAAAATGGCGATGTTAAGGTTGTCGGTAACCTCAATACCATACCGAAAAATTTATCAGAATTTCCAGCATTACAGCATTTCCCTATTGCGGTAGTGAATCATTTAGACAAAACAACAGTAGAAATAGTGTTAGGCACCCGTTTAAACACGCGCTTTGGTAAACTGTCTATTGCCTTGTTTGATAATAATTATCAGGTACTTGAAAACAACTTTCGCACGGCAAGTATTGTAGCGTTGTTATTTGCTTTGGTGGTTACCCTTATTTCAGGCTTTTTATTAAATCGACGCATGCTGTCAAAAGTGCAGAAAATAGGTGAACTTACCGCACATGTTAAAGCAGGGCGATTGAAATCAAGACTGCCAATTAGCACCAAGCAAGATGAGTTTGACATGATTGCCGAACAAATTAATCAAATGTTAGATGAAATTGATGATTTGATTAATTCGGTTGCACAAGTCACGGATAATGTAGCTCATGATTTACGCACGCCATTATCTCGAATTCGTATTTCGGTAGAAGATAGCTTGAAAACCGTTGATGAAAACAGTGTTGATGGTCAATGGCGCTTGGGATTATTAGAAGAAATAGATCAACTAATAAGTACTTTTAATGCCATGTTGGAGTTGTCTCGTTTGGAAAAAGGGGTACAAGAGAACTCCTATGGTTCAGTGAATATTGAAACACTTTGTCATGATGTTATCGATTTGGCTACGCCGCTTGCAGAAGAAAAAAATCAGCAATTAACACTCAATATTAAAACCGATAGCACACAACCTTTATCAATGGTTAGAGGTGAGCCAAACCTTTTATTTCGCGCTATTTTCAATATTGTTGATAATGCCATTAAATATACCCAAGTAGAGGGCAATATCTCATTAACATGCTATATATCTACCCAAGGGGCTGAAATTATTGTCAGTGATAATGGCCCAGGGATTTCTGAAGAATATTATGAAGCGGTGTTTCAACGACTTTATCAATTGGATTCTAGCCGTCAAGGTGAAGGTTTTGGTTTGGGGTTACCTATTGTAAAAGCCATCATTGAACTTCACGGCGGCTCTATATCAATGTCATCATCGAACCCAGGGTTGACTGTTTCTATTACACTTAATCAGTAATTTACAGTTTACTGAATAAGTTCGCCTGATTTTAAGCTGAGCTTTATTATTTAAAGCATGGGAATATCTATGAAAAAATCAATAGAAGTGGAAACACATGGCCTTAGGTTAAATGATGAAGTGATGGAGAATGGTGAACTAAGAATTCGATTAAGTTCACAAGATGGTAGTGCTTACATCAGAACCGAATCAGGTCAATCTGGCGCATGGCAAAATAGCCATTATCATGAAGGTATTGAAGAAACTTATATTGTTCAAAAAGGCTGGTTCGGTTTTGCAAAACTAGTTGATGGAAATTTAAGTCTTAGGATACAAAAAGAAAATGAAGTGTGTACTGTCAAAATGATGGTTTCCCATAACCTTTATTTGCCCGCTGATTCAGTTATTCATACTGTTAAACATGGAAAAGTGAAACAAGGCGATTGGCATGAAAGTAAAAAGCTTGATGCCTTAACAAAACATTTGTCAGAACTTGAAATCAAAAGAATAGTTTGTAAGTAGCTTGAAAAAATTGCTTTTAATATAAAAACATTGCAACTTCATTTATATAATATGACACATCATTAATGAGTTAGACGTTACTTTCGCCCGAGGTTCTAATTTTTTAACTGGGTGTAGGAGAAAGTTAGATGAAAAAGAGAGTTTCGATATTTCTTGTTTGTATTTTTGCCTTGCCTGTTCTGGCGAACGAAGGTTTAAAAGAAAAATCTGTTCGGCATTTAAAAATAGCCGATGTAACCTCTATGGAAGAGGCAAAGGAAATTTTTTATTAGAAACACATCTGAGGTTAAAAGTAAGAAGAAGCTTTCCCCATTGGAATTAGAGCAAATACATATCATTACATATTCCCTTGAAAAAAGTGTTTATTACTTTGTTGAAAACCTAGAGGGGGAGAGGGAAGATCTTGCAAAAAAAATTGCGGTTGCTGTTGAAGATATTCATGTCAACGCAGAGAATAACCGGCAAGAAAAGACAAAAGAACATTTAAATAAGTATTTCAATTTAGTAGATAAACTTGTCTCTGTATTTTAATGATTAACTCGTATTGGTTGCCTTAATTTTTACCTGTTTTAAGTTATAATCCGCCATTGTTTCATTACAATACGATAACATTTACTAGTACCATAAATTGACTTAATCTAAGAAGAAATACTAAAACAATGAAAAAATTATCTCAATATGACCTTTGGCTCTTTGGCTCTTTGGCTCTTTGGCTCTTTGACTGTGATGGTGTTATTTTACAAAGTAATCAAATTAAATCACAAACAATGTATCATGTAGCTTTGCATTTTTCTGACGAGAGAACTGCTCAATTATACCTACAATACCACCAAAATAATGCTGGTTTTACACGCTTTAAAAAGTTTAAATATTTATTTGAAACGTTGTTGAATAGACAGTCTTTTGAAGATGATTATCAACAAGCTTTAGTTTTGTTTAGTCAGATGTGTATGGATCAATTAATCGACTGCCCGTTGACGGAAGACGCAGAAAAACTTCTATTGCAAATACATGATGGTGATCATAAATATATTATATCCGCAGCTTCAGAGATAGATTTACAACATATATTTGCTGAAAAAGGATTAGATCACCTATTCACAGGTATCTATGGTGGCCCTCGAAGCAAAGTTGAAATATTTTCAGACGTTTTGGCTTGTCATCCAAATTCGAAACCAATATTTTTTTGGCGATGCCAAAGCCGACTACCTTGTAGCAGAAAAATATAATATTGATTTTGTTTTTTTATCAGATTACACAGAGTTTACAGACTGGAAGAATTATTTTCATCAAAGAGACAATGTTAAAAGCATTAGCAACTTTTCTGAATTATAGAATTTATTTGAGAGTTATATCTCGCTCAGGGGGCGTTAGCGCCTTAGAATATATGGTCAAAAAGTGATTTTATATCAAGATTTTAGGCACTTACCGCCGTAGAAATCACAGTCGTTTTTTGAAAATATTTTAAAGGCAGCAGTTGCCACTTATAATCTTTCAATTAAGGTGAAATCTTGATTCTTTACTGCTATACATATGTATTTTTCTCCTGATATTGAAAATGTTAAAACTTAAAATTATCTCCTGCTACCTTCATCTCGCCAGTCTTGATCATAGAAATATCCACATCTTTGTAATCTTCTAATTTCCGAATATAGATTGCACCATGCCAAATACCCTGTTCCGCTTTAATTATTTTTCTGTGATTTTATTTGCATAAGTTAAATATTGAATGTACCATTTGATTCAGGGGTACAAGTGGTTCTTTTAAAAAGGCGCAATATATTTATGGAAATATTTATTGATATTGATAATCCGTTGCCCCAGTTTTCCCAGCTAATTGAACAAATAAAGCTGGCGGTGCAGCAAAAGCAAATTAAACCCGGAGATCCTTTGCCGTCAATTCGTCAATTGGCAAATGATCTTGGTTTAAATAACAAAACTGTCGCTAAAGCCTATCGTTTGCTTGAAAGAGACTCTGTTATTCAAGCCAAAGGATATCGCGGTAGTTATATTCATCCTGATGCTGAGAAAAACTGTACGGTTAATCTTAACGACCTTGTTGAGGAAAAACTAACTGATGTGATTGGTATGTTGAGAAATACCGGAGCTACAGATTCAGAGATTCGTATTGCATTTACAAAGGTAATGAATTCAGATAGAAAGAGAGGAAGTTAAGATGATTGAAACCATATTCTATATTTTATTTTTAAGTCAAATATTACTTTTTTCGGTGTATTTCCCTAATAAAATATATCAACGTATGCGCTATGTAATAACCCATTACCCGTGTAATCAGTATCCAAAGTTGTATCCACAACCTATCGAAAATTATCATCGTTTTCATGGTAATTATCGCTTAGCCAATTGGTTGATTGCTGCTGCTGGCTTAGTGACTTTAACCTTAAGTATAGTGTTTAATAACAAAGGTGAGTTTATTGAACCTCAAGTATTAGTGTGGTTATTTTTTATGGTGCAGTTTATGCCAGTTATGATAATTGAGCTTTCTGAATTTAGTCAATTTAAAATGATGCGAACAGCAGACCGAAGTTCGGTACGTAGTGCTACTTTAAGTCCTCGTAGTCTTGTTAATTTTATTGCAGTTAAGTGGCTTTGTGTTGCTTTGATTACTTTATTGATTGCCATTGTCTACAGCTTTTATTTAGAAGATTTCATAATAAGTATTGAAGGTAGCGCCGTATTTGCAGCGGGGATTCTTTTGTCTGTAAATGCGTTTTTTTCTGGTTTAATTTATTGGAATCTTTACGGTAAAAAACTCAACCCTCACCAAACTGAAGCAGATCGACAAAAGGTGATAACGGTTGCAATTAAATCGCTAGTATTCATCAGTATCAGTGCCAGTATATTCTTAATGGTTACCTTAAGCATTAAAGAATATCAATTGCATAGTCTAGCACCGTTAGCTATGACCATATATTTGCAAGTAATTGCGCTGTTTTCATTGGGAAATTCTATTGGTAGTATTAAAGTTGATGAAATAAATTTTGATTTATACAAAGAAGAGTCTTTACTGTGAAGTCCAATGATTCGCTTTTTGTAAATAGGAAGTAGAAACCAATTTACTCCAGTATAAATGGTTATATCTCACTCTGAGACACATTGCGAGTTAGCTTGATTTATGGTTTGTTTGTATATAATTTATGACTAGATAAAATAAATTTGAGCCATTAATTTTTATAAATCAAAGGAATATTAACAATATTAGCATTTATTATTATGATACTTGTTTGTGTGTTTTTATTGCTTTTCTGACAAGCTCCCAAGGGCGAGTTTAAAAGCCTTATATGCTGCGTTATTAATTTTGACAAGGGCGCTACATGGATCTAGCTTATTAGCAAATCAGCGGCTGCGCCTCAACCATCTACTAGTAACATTTTATCCGCAAGTACAGCAAACCTTTGTTCGTCATCCCCGTGGTGCATTAGTCGGGGATCCAGTTTATAAAAGACAATGGATCTTCGATCAGAGACTTCGAAGATGACGATTTTTATATTTCTTCTTTTCTTATAAATCAACAGCTTAAGTTTATGTTACTTAGAAAAATGCAGGAGCATATTCTCCTGAATAACCATTCTCTTCAATCAATGCCTTGCCTCTAAGCCTTTTAATTCTCGCTGAGTGGGAAATAACTTAATGGACTAAATATTCCAGTAACGTCTTTACTCTCAATCACACACGCCAGTTATTGTTCAATCAATAGTCTTGTTCTTGAAAATTTATCCTCATTAATATTTGATCACTAACTTACTGGTATTGGTATTAATAATAATTTATTAAATTCAGGTTTTATTTTAAATAATAAAAATTTTCTACTAATCTCAAGGGTATAGAATATTTACGAAATAGTGACTTGGGTATGCTCAATAAGCGCAAACCATGCGATAACAGATTAATCATTCTCAATTGAATGAAAGACGATTATCACTTGTTTATCAAATGGATACAGTAAGTTCCTTAACGTAATGTTCTTAGGGAATATAAAGATTTGGAGAACTCAGGCATGAACGAAGCATCATTTTTTAACTATGAACAATATATGCCGCACGGTATGTGCTACTTGTGGAAACCCGAGATTCTTTGGGTGTCTGTAATATCAGATGTGCTTACAGCGTTGGCTTATTATTCAATTACGATTGCAGTGATCGTCTTTGTTAAAAAGCGACAAGATTTACCTTATCCTGCATTTTTCATTTTAGTAGGCTCAATTATTTTTATAGCCTGTGGCACTTCACATTTAATCGCTGCAATTGTTGTTTGGAAACCTATCTACGGGATTTCTGCCATTACCAAAGCCATTACCGCTATAACTTCCGTACTCTCAGGTATTATAATTTGGCGAGTATTACCATTTTTCCTAGCTTATCCCAGCCCAGCAATGCTAGAAAGAAAAAATTCGGCATTAAAGGCATCATTCGATAAATTGCAGGCGGCACAAAGTCATATTATTGAAACCGAAAAAATGGCTGCTATGGGAAGCCTAGTCGCAGGGATAGCTCATGAGCTTAATACTCCTATTGGCGTTTGCATAACGGCCACTTCAGCAACAGAAGAAGTGATTGACCAAGCAAGAGAAAAGAGATTAACCTCGCAAATTGTGAATGATACATTTAACCAACTCTCTGACTATTTAGAGTTAATCAGCCGGAATTTAACCCGCAGTGCTAACTTAATTAACATATTTAAGGAAGTGGCAGTAGAGTTTCCTATACAGCACAAAGAGCCATTCAATTTAAAAATATTTTTAACTGATATAATTGCTACATTAAAAAACAAATATGTTTCTTCTCCTTTTACGGTAAATTTAACTTGTAATGGAAAAATATGGATAAATAGCCACTCTAGCCTCTTTATCCATATTTTTAGTAACTTAACTACCAATACAATTAATCATGGTTTTAACCGAGATATTAATGGCGAAATTAATATCACAGTAACAGAGTCGAATGATGGCGGACTTATAATCACTTATAGTGATAACGGCAAAGGTATGACAGACTCACAGGTAGAACAAATATTTGAGCCGTTTTTTACTTCCAAACGTGGTCAAGGTGGGCCAGGCTTAGGAATGACCATTGTTTATAATACGGTATCAAAACTTAATGGTCATATTCAGTGCACAAGCCAATTGGGTGAAGGAACAACCTTTATAATCGAGCTCCCTTGCGAATTACAAATGCCCAAGAACTAGTTTATTTTAATAAGAAAGGAAATTTTCAAACAGTAAGCAAATACAGAACACCCGCTTTTTGCACTTTGAAGTCATGCTAAAGTTATTAGGTGAATGACTATATTGGTGGCTTAGTTCACATTCAGGTTGAACGGTTTATTGACAAAAGCCATCATAGAAAGGGACATATTTATGTCTCTGGGGGGATTACCTTAGCATCTTTTATCGAAAATAATTACACAGTAAAATTATTAATTCAATTGTGAGCAAAGTAACAGGTTATTCTTTATTATCAACAGCAGAAATAGCGTAATGCTCTTTTGGGAAGTTAGATAATATTTGTTGGTATTGACCACTACTCTTTAGTTTTTTTAACCCCTGATTAAAACGCTCTAAAATAAATATACTGCTTGCCAATGTTTGTGGAAAATAGATAAATGAATCATATTCTTTAACAGGTTTTTTATTATAAGTAATTTTTTCCAATGCCCCTTTTGGAAATCGTGTCATTAATAAGTATTCGGCAATTCCTGAAGTCATTGGGAATATATCAATACGAGCGGCGAGTAGCTTGTTAAGGTTTAAAATATCGTGATTAGAATTATCACCGGTAAATATTTTATCTTTTAGCGCCTTATTAAAATCATCGCCGTAGTTGAAGTTATTGGTAATGCCAACTGTTAACTCTGCTAAATCTTTGATGCCTTCCCAATGAAATTTTGTGGTTTTTAAGTGATAAAAATAAGTTGTTGAGGTAATAATACTATCACTAATATACATGCCATCTTCACGTTCTTTAGAGTATCCATACGATGCAGTACCGTCAACTCTGCCTGATTTTGCCATCATAAATGCTCTAGTTACTGGGTAATACTGCCATTTAACTTTGATATCTTCTTTTGCAAAAGCAAGTTCAATGATATGACTAACAATGCCGTGATGAGGTAGTTCCTTAGAGTGTTCAGGTGGAAACTCAAAGGTACTTAAAACAATGATTTCTTGTGCGTTGCAAACTTTATTCACACTTGTAAAGATAAATATGATTAGAAAGGTATAAAACACTTGGCGCATTAATTTATCCTAAGCATTATTGTTGAATTTACATCTATCTATTATAGCTAGCTTACAAAATAGATGCCTGCCAGCTTAGGAATTAGTTTTTAGGCTATTTTTTTAAATATTAACATTCGGTTATTTGCAGGCATTGCAATATCTTCTTTTAAAGATAAACCTGTTTTTGTCGCTAATTGACAAACCGCTTCAAAGTCACGAATGCCACTATGTTCATCTCGCGCTTTTAACCAAAGATCAAAGTTAGCATTGCTTTCGCTAGTATATTTTCCTTGATAATTAAATGGCCCATAAATGCATAGTGCTCCATTTTCAGTTAACTGTTTATCAACAAGACTGAAAAATTTTTGTACTAACGGCCAACTGATAATATGCAAGGTATTAGCCGTGAATATGGCATCTATGTTTTCAGTTAATAGCTGAACGCCTGCTAAATCGATTGTTAATGGTTGTTTAATGTTAGCTGTGGGAAAGTCAGCTATCCATTGGTTAATACCTGCATGGTTAATAACTAAATCACTGGTTTGCCAGGTAAGAAAAGGCAAGTTTTTAGCAAAATAAATCGCATGTTGCCCGGTGCCCGAGCCTATTTCTAAGACATATTTTTGATTGGCGAACACACGAGTTAATGTTTTGAGTATTGGCTGTTTATTGTTTTCACACGCTTGTGAAAATGGCTTTGTCATTATGTTTACACCCATTAAAAATTTTAGGTAGATTAATTTACTTTTGCTTTGAATGGCAAAAACTGCTGGCAATGCGTTAAATAGCGCCGCATTTGTTGTTGCTCTTGTTGGCAAAACTGCTGTATTGCCGCTCTAAAACCTAAATGCTTTATCCAATGATAGGAATGAGTCAATACTGGCTCAAAACCTCGTTGAATTTTATGTTCGCCTTGGGCTCCAGGGTTAAACGTTTGTAGCTTTTGTTCAATGCAAAACTCAATACCTTGATAATAACAAAGTTCGAAATGAAGATTGTTATGCGTTTGTGTACAACCCCAATAGCGACCGTAAAGCTGCTGTTCGTCAAAAAAAAACCAGGCGCAGGCTATGTCACAGTCGTTAATGCTGGCAATCACTAATAAAATATTATTGGTAAGTGACTTTAAGGCACGAGTAAAAAAATCAACGGTTAAGTGGGGGGAGTGACCGCGTTTTATATAGGTTAATTGGTAAGTTAAGTAAAAAAAAGAAAGCTCTTCCTGCGTAATATCTTTGCCTAAAATTCGGCGTACTTTAATATTTTGCTGTGCAATCGATAAGCGCTCTTTGTTAACATTCTTTCTTTTTCGTGCGGTAAAGGTAGATAAAAAGTCACTAAATTCGTGATATTGACGATTAAACCAATGAAACTGTACGGTATTACGATGAAATACATTGTTTAATTTCTGTGGCTGCTTATCCATCTCATTGGTATACAAAATATGCCAACTATTAATATTTTGCATTAGACAATGCTCACTTAGAGCCGAAAACACTTGAGGCAGTTCTACCTCATTTGTCATTAGCTTAGCTGTTGAAATCGGCGTAAAAGGAATAGTTGCCACTAATTTAGGGTAATAGGGTTCATTATGTTTTTGATAAGCATCAGCCCATGCCCAGTCAAATACATATTCTCCCCAGGAGTGCTGTTTGATATACATGGGAAGTATTGCGCGGACATTGTTGGAGTTTGACCATAATAAATGATGTGGCTGCCAACCTGTTTTACTGCAAACCGATTGGCTGTTTTCTAATGCTTTAAAAAATTGATAGTTTAGAAATGGCGAGCTAGAGTCGGCTAATGATTGCCAAGTTAGTTCATTAATTTGTTTGATGGAGTTTATAAATTCAGTTTCATTCTGTTAATTCACACAACCTATTTATAAAGATAATATACGCATTTAAATCAATATATCGTAGTTGTCCTTTTATTGTTACTTTTATCAATGCTTTAATTCATATTCTTTTAATGTTAGGTCTGAAAACTAACCACATATCAGAAACACTTTTTAACTTTTTTAAATAATTAAAATCAATAAGTAAATTATCAACAGTCAGCTTTTAGGCATTAGAAAGCAGCTTAATATTAAAGATGCTATTTACTTTTTACTGTCACTTAGTCCTGTATGGCTTATTTTGTCCTGTATTTAGTTGGTGCTCTTGTTTCTTCTAATTATCGTTTGTCACTTCGTTATAGCCTTTAACGAAATCGGTTAAAACTTTAAGGTGATTAAAAAGGGCAGTTTTATTGCCCATTTTTATACCCTACATAATGTCCTCTCATGCAAACTCACTCGTTTTATTGTTACCTTTTTAAGATTTAATTCAATGCCTATTAATGACTGGTAATATCTTCCCTATTATCAATATATAAGTTAAACACTGTGTTTTTTATAACTAGTTTTTTGTTATTTTGGTTTTTAAAGGAGTTTTGATTATCTATTTGGTGTTTATTCTTTACAAAGATCATCTGTTGCGGTAGTTTAATAAAGTAAATGTTTTCTGATTAATCGCTTTAACAAACATTATTTAGCACTCTCTACATTTGACAAAGGTAGCTTTAATGAACTTTTTTAGTATGGGTAAAAAGAATCAATATATTGGCAGACTAGCTTTCAGCTTGCCCTCTATATTATTTTTGGTATTGGTTTTATTCTTTATTGGTGGATGCAGCCAACAACAAATTGCTGAAGGTAACGTTGTAGAAAATACGTCTATAGAAATAAGTAGCGTAAAAGCTAAGCCGTTAAATGTACTCTTTATCTTAACTGATGACCAAGCACCAGATACCGTAGCTGCCTTTGGTAATAAAAACATCAATACACCAAGTTTAGATAATCTCGCTAAACAAGGTATGCGTTTTAGCCATGTTTTTAATCAAGGAGCGTGGTCTGGCGCGGTTTGTTTACCCAGTCGTCAAATGATTAATACGGGTCGTCATTTATATCGTACTGGTCTTGATGCTCGCGGTGTTAACGACCCTATCTTTGCTGCGAAGCATGCCACCTTTGGTGAAACTTTTAAAAAATCCGGTTACGATACTTTTCAAACAGGTAAATGGCATTTGTCATTAGATGTTTGGCGTCGTAGTTTCACTCATGGCAAAGCAATACATAAAAATGGTATGTCACGTCATGAAAAAGGTGGCCATTGGGATGCTGAGTTTACCGATTTTGATGGTTCAAAAGCTGGTGAAAGTGCATTTACTGACTATAAAGGTGGAAAACATACGAGTGAAGTTGTTGCTGATGCCGCAGTTGATTTTATCGCAAACCGTGAAGACAGTTCAAAACCTTTTATGATGTATGTTGGTTTTTTAGCGCCACATGATCCATTACATGCTCCTGATGAATATTTAGCAAAATACCCTAAAGATAAAGTGCAATTGCCAGAAAATTTCTTAAAGTACCATCCTTTTGATCAAGGTGACTATTACCTGCGTGATGAAGTATTAGCAGGTTTTCCACGTGCTGAAAAAGAAATCAAAGATAAAATTGGTAAATATTACGCCATGATCGAGCATACTGATGCGCAAATAGGTAGAATTATTGCGCAATTAGAAGCGTCTGGTCAGGCAGAAAATACCGTCATTATTTACACCGCAGATCATGGCTTAGCCATGGGACGTCATGGTTTGATGGGGAAGCAAAATCAATATGATCACAGTGTTAGAGCACCATTTATCGTTAAAGGTCCTAATATTCCAGCCGGAAAAACAGCCACAGGTATGTTTTATTTAAACAGTGTCTTTCCTACAGCAGCAGAGCTTGCTGGGCTAAAAATTCCCGCAAGTGTTGATGCGCCAAGCATAGTGCCTTTAATTAAAGGTGAAAAAGACGCCGTATATGACACTATTTATGGCGCTTATCGACACTTTCAACGCATGGTTCGTAGTCAAGATTATAAAATGATTTATTACCCTATGATCAAACGAACACAATTGTTTGATATGAAAGCGGATCCGCTTGAAATGCATGACTTAAGTGAAAAGCCTGAATATCAGCAGCAAATTCAAACCATGATGCTTGAGTTAGCTGATTGGAAAAAGGTGGTGGATGATCCACTAGATCTTAATGCTCCAGAAGCAAGTTACGATGCTTTCTTGAAATTAACTTGGGATTAATTTGCAACTTAAGTTGTAACTTATTTGGAAAGAATATGATGAAATTCACAACAAAAATTAAAAGTACATTAATAACAAGCCTTAAGTTATCAGCACTGGCATCAATTGTGTGCAGCACGGCTTCCTTTGCAGAAAAAGTTAGTGCACAAGCTGTAGCTAAGCAACCAAATATTGTTTTTATTATGTCTGATGATCATGCGGCTAATGCTATATCAAGTTATCAGGGGCGACTATCGTCTGTTTTTAAAACCCCTAATATTGACCGTTTAGCAACAGGTGGCGTGCGCTTTAATGGCATGTATGCCAATAATTCCATTTGTACGCCTGCACGTGCGGCTATATTAACTGGCCAATATAGCCATACTAATGGTGTTAAAACGCTGGCTGATCCGCTTGAACGCAAAAAAGATAATGTTGCTAAGCAGCTACAATCGGCAGGTTATCAAACGGCTGTTGTCGGCAAGTGGCATTTAAAAACACAGCCGTCAGGCTTTGACTACTACAATGTATTACCTAATCAAGGGAAGTATTTTGACCCTAAACTAAAAGAAATTGGTCAGAAATGGCAAAACGGTAAAAAAGGCGGTCAAGTTCATCCTGGTTATGTTACCGATGTTATTACTGATGTTGGTCTAAATTGGTTGAATAAGCGTGATGAAGACAAGCCATTCATGTTAATGATCCACCATAAAGCACCGCATGGTTTGTGGCAACCCGCCAAGCGTCATGAAAATTTTCTAGCGGATGTAAAAATACCTGAACCAGATAGCTTATATAACCGTGGCAAACATGGTCCTACTGATGCGGTGATTATTGACGGTAAAGCCGGTCAACAATTTGGCTCGTCGGTATCGCGTCGTATGGAAGGTCGTGGCTTGGTTACTCGTATGTTAAATAAAGACTGGCCAACAGGTCCGCTTGAGCTAGACAGTTATGATTGGAATACTGTTGTCTCTGCTGCTTATCAAAAATACCTCAAAGACTATTTACGAACAATTAAAGCAGTAGATGAGAATGTCGGTCGCGTATTAGATTATCTTGATGACAATGGCTTAACTGAAAATACCATCGTAATCTATACTTCAGATCAGGGCATGATGTTAGGTGAACATGATTATTATGACAAACGTTGGATTTACGAAGAGTCCATACAAATGCCATTTTTAGTGCAATATCCTAAGGTGAACTCTGCAGTGAAAAAAGCAGCAGGGCTAACATCTCCAGGAAAAGTCACTAATGAGTTATTTTTAAATATTGATATTGCGCCAACGTTACTCGATTTAGCCGGTGTTAATAAACCTGAAACTATGCAGGGGGATAGCTTGAGAGCAGCTCTTGTTGAACCAGAAAGTGCTAAAGGCCGAGATGCTATCTATTATCGTTATTGGCTACACATGGCTCATCATACTGTTCCGGCACATTATGGAATTCGCACTAAAACCCATAAATTAGCATTCTTTTACGGTTTGCCACTTGACGCTAATGGGGCAATGCCCGCCGCCACACCACCGTATTGGGAGTTATATGATTTAGCGAGTGATCCAAAAGAGATGAATAATTTATATCTCAATGAAGAAAGTTCAGCGGTAAAAGCAAAATTAAAAGCGCAGTTAAGTCAGCTAAAAATTGACATTGGTGATACGGATGAACAATACCCAAGCCTAATGGCTGTTAAAGCCCAACATTGGAATAAATAATCAATGCTTATGGTAAGTAAATTAAAAGTGAATGTGTCGGTGGTATTGCTTAGTACCTGCTTGGCATTACCTGCGATTGCGACAGAATATTTTGTCGCTAAAAATGGTAGTGATAGCAATAAAGGTAATATTGAACAACCATTTAGACATATTCAAACTGCTGCAAACAAGATGCGCCAAGGTGATATTACCTATATACGCGGTGGTCGTTATTTTGAGGACGTTACCTTATTGAGAGTAAAGGGCACTGAAAAGCAGCCGTTTACTTTTAAGGCTTTTAATAATGAACAGGTGATCCTTGATGGCTCTATTGTCATTAATGCGAAATGGAAAAAATACCAGGGTAATATTTATCAAACGACTGTAGAACAACCTATTTGGCAGCTATTTGTTAATGATAAAAGTATGACCTCGGCGCGCTGGCCAAATGGCAATTGGTATGATCGTTCCGTTTGGGATAAAACTAAGTCTATGATGTGGCCTGAAAAAGGCAAAGGTGAGCTAGGTACTTATTTTAACAAAGAATTATCAGCACTAAATTTTGACTTAACTGACGGTATTATCGTGGTAAATTCAGGTTCATTCAAAACCTATCAAACTAAAATTACTAAGCACCAAGCAGGTGAAGATCATTTCTCCTATAACACCAAAGGGGTTAAGTCGCATTTTAGCTTCAAAAAATCAGGTGTTAGTCGTCATGGTTATTTTCTTGAAGGCAAACTAGGCTTGCTCGATGAAGAGAATGAATGGTTTTATGATGTAAAAAGCAAGCAGCTATATTTGTGGGCAGAACAGGGTGTTAATCCTGAAACACTAAACATACGAGGTAAAGTACAAAGTTACGCTGTTAACATTAAACATTCAAAGCATATCAACTTACAAGGCATTAATTTTTTCGCTACTACCTTTAATGTAAGTCGTAGCAGCTTTATCAACGTTGAAGATAGCGAGTTAATGTATCCGTCTTATTCTAAACGTATGTTAGGGGATAACTCACCTATTGAAGTTACCAAAATGGTGGTAAAAAAAGAACATAGCCTTGCCAACAATCAATTGAAAAACTGTAAAATTGCTTATACCGATGGTCCTGCCATTGAGATGAATGGAACAGGCAATCGTGTAGAAAACTGTTATATACATGATATTGACTATAGCTGTACTTATAAAGGCGGTTATACCTTAAATATGGTCAATGCTAAGGAATTAGTTTTTAGACGTAACACTATTCATACCACTGGCTGCTCAGAGTTATTTAAGGCAGGTGTTAGAAATCGAATTGAGTTAAATGATCTATCTGATTCAGGTTATTTACAAAACGACGGCTCGATGATCCAGTTAAGTGTCAAACAACAAAACGACGGCATAGTACGCTACAACTGGGTGCATGACAGTGTTAAACAAGGCATTCGTTTTGATAATAAAAACACCCCTAATGCACCTTATGGCAACAATGGGAATGTTTTTAATAATGTAGCTTGGAATACTGATCGTATTTATTTTAAAGGTGATAACCACTTTGTTTTTAATAATTTAAGTTTTGGTAGCCATCAAAATGACTTAATTGTAAGTAGCAACAAAGCTATTCAAGGGCATAATCACAAAACGATAACTCGCAATAATATTAGTAATAAATTTTCAGGTCACAGAACCAAACCTAGTAGCAAATACCCGGTACCCGGTATTGTTGATCACAACTGGGATGGGGTGACTTTAGGTTTAGATGTTCGTTCACAACTACGTGATGTTGATAACTTAGATTTTCGCCCAAGAGCAGATTCCTCATTGATTGATGCTGGCGCAAAAATTAAAGGAAAAACTAATTTATTCCTTGGTAAATCACCCGATATTGGCCCGTATGAATTTGGTGCGTTAGATTACTGGATCCCCGGATTTCAAGATAGTACCGCGTCGAAACCAGTACCTCCTGTTTTAGCAACGAAAGTAAAGTTAGATGCTGATTTAATGTGGTTAAACGCTTATAAGGCATTAAGGCATCAAGTTTATTTTGGTGAGGTAAAAAGCGAAGTTAAACAAGCTAATACTCAATCATCACAGTATCAGGGTGAATTTAAATACAATATTTTTACCCCGAAAAAGCTAAGCGCAGGTAAAACTTATTTTTGGCGTGTTGATGCACTCTTTGAAGGTAAAGCTGAAGGCAAAGTCATTAAAGGTGATGTTTGGTCGTTTACTGTAGCGCAGTAATAAACTAACAATAATTGTCAGCAACACTGCTAACAGTGTTGAGAATTTTAAGTCGATAGAAGTAATTGGAAGTATTATGATAAATAAACTATTTTCCCCCACAATGCTAGTTGCCGTATGTGCGAGTGCTTTACTTGCAGGTTGTAATCAAACATCTGAGCAGAGTGAGCAGGTGGTAAAACAAGCAGCAAACAGTCTTGAATTTTATGTTTCACCAGAAGGGCAGCAAGGTGCTTTGGGTACACAAGCAGCGCCTTTTAAAAATATTGCAGGTGCGAGAGATGCGATTCGTCAACTAGACGATGCACAACGTGAACAAGAGGTAACTGTTTGGCTTCGTGGTGGTACTTATACCTTAAACGAGACTTTAGTTTTAAATCGTCAAGATGGTGGTCAAGGTGAGCACTTTGTAAATTATCGTGCTTACCCTGAAGAGACACCAATTATCTCTAGTGGTAAAGCGGTAACTGGTTGGAAGAAACTACCGGTACAAGTTGAAGGATTACCTGAAGTCGCTAAAGGCAAAGTTTGGGTTGCCGATGTTACTCGTGAAGAGTTTGGTCGTTTTACTGCACTCTTTACTGGTGATAAGCGTTTACCTCGTGCCCGTAGTGCGCGTTTTGATGGTGTAAAGCCAACCGGTTATGAAATTGCCGATTCGCGTAATGTCATGTATAAAAAAGATCGCCATTTGTTAAAGGAAATCCGTTATGTTGAAGGCGCACCGATTCGTGATTGGAAAAATCTTGACGACATTGAAGTGTTTTTCAACCCTGTTCCTTGGGCATTAAACTTTATTCCACTTGCATCTATTGACCTTGATGAGAAATTATTAACGCTTAAATATGAAGCTAATGCACCTGCTTTTTCTCAAAACGGGCCGTGGGCCGTTATTGAAAATGCGGTTGATTTTATCGATGAAGCCGGTGAATGGGCGCATAACAGCCTAACGGGTAAATTGTATTATTGGCCACATGATAATGCCAAACCTAGCAACATCACTATTCCACAGTTAATGGAGTTAGTTCGTGTTGAAGGTGATATTAATTATGATGCAGCAACTGATGTGCCGGTTCAAAATATCAGCTTTGAAGGTATTACTTTTACGCAAGCTAAACGTTCAACTTGGTCTGAAGATCATAAAGGTTGGGGCATACAGCATGATTGGGATACCTTTGATTATGGCAATGCGATGTTACGTTTTCGTGGTGCTGAAAATATGAAAGTAAGCGGTAATCACTTTACCAACTCAGCAGGCTCAGCTATTCGTTTAGACTTACATGCGCAAAATATCACTATTGAAAATAACTTAATCGACTACGTTGGTCATATGGGCGTTTTACTGGCAGGTTACGGCCCAGGCACTAAAGATGTAAACCATAACAATACTATTACCAATAACATCATTCATCATGTTGGTGAAATAATCTGGCATGGTCATGCCGTTTTTGTATGGCAAAGTGGTGATAATGTTATTTCGAATAACTGGATCCACCATGTACCACGTAAGGCGGTAGGTGTTGCAGGCCCTCGTGTACAAATATTAATGAAGAAGAATGAAGATTTTGACGAAGCGGCAAAAACTATTCGTTGGAATGAAATTGATTTAGATGTTGAATATAGCGATGATACCCAAGCGCATTTTATGCCTTATTTACATGGTAAAAATAATATCATTGAAAACAACAAGGTAACTAAAACCTTGTTACAACTACATGATGGTGCATCAATCAATATTTCTGGTGCTGGTGAAGGTAATGTTATCCGTCATAACTACATCTTCGATGTCGATTATATTGGTGCTCGTACTGATGATTGGCAACGTGGCACTTTGACAACGCAAAACATTTTTGAAAATGCAGGTACCGGTATTGTTCATAAAGATTATAATCACATCACTAACAATATCTTTATTAATACCGATGGTGAAGCTATTCGTATGAGAGCTTTCCCACGTCAATACTTTAAACCTGAATCAGTTATTAAGCACAACATCTTTACCCAAGGCAGAAGACCACCATATGGCTCACGTAACTTATGGAATACTACTGAGTTCTTTGCCACCAAAAGAGGTACTAAGCCAATTCCTTATGAATATTTACTCGATAACAATACTTATGCTTTCGCTGGTGCTGACAAGTTTTTGAAAAAACATCAAAAAAATGGTGTTGAGGCAAATTCTGTTACTACTGATCAAAAACAGTTTGTTGATGTTGCTAATAAAGATTATCGCTTAGTTGCAGGTGCAGCAGCATTAAAAACAGGTTTTAAACCGTTTGATGTCAGCATGGACTCTTTTGGTGTCACTAAAGACTTCCCTGAGCACTTATTAAAATTAGATCGTGACACTATGCAGTGGGGGGGGGAAACTATCCTTCATGGTGGTCTTGAAGGTGTGCAAAAGAACGTGCATTAATCCCTGCATTAAAACCGTCAACATATTCTAGGACGGGAACTAATGTATAAAGGCAAAGTGTTTACTTTGCCTTTTTTTATGTCCGTGTCTCGCCCTGAATTAGTCTAATAGCGTAAAGATAGGTAAATCTTGTGGCGATAGTGGGAAACTTACGATAAATTTTAGCTTATAGTTACAAACAAGTAGGGTTATCTATGTCTGAAAAAACAATGCAAAGTTCAGCAGAAACTACAAATGATTTAGCAAGTATCGCAGTTAACCGATTTGGTTATGGGGCTCGTAATAACGAGTTACAGCAAGCGCAAGCTAACCCATTAAAGTGGCTGAAATCTCAGTTAACAATACCTGTGTTAAACAATGCCTTTCCCAGCTCTGAAGATATTCTCAAAGAGCATTTTCATTTTATTCAGCAGAAAAAACAGCATAAAAAACAAAATGCCATGGCTGGTGCTAATAAGAAAAATATAGATAAAAAGACGCGAAAATATGCCCGTAACACTTTGTTATCTATGTCGTCAGACACGGTAAAACAAGCGATTAACAGTAGTCATAGTGTCAGTTGGCGATTGCTAGATTTCTTTTCTAATCATTTTAGCGTCAGTGCCAATGGCCGGTTGATGACAGGGCTTGCCGCTACACTTGAGCGAGAAAGCATTGCCGCAAACTTATTAGGGCAGTTTGATGATTTGTTGTTGGCTGTTGAGCAACATCCAGCCATGCTTATCTACCTTAATAATGAAAAATCCTTTGGTGCTAACTCTACATTAGGTATGAGAAGAAAAAAGGGCTTAAATGAAAACTTGGCGCGAGAAATATTGGAGTTACATACATTAGGTGTTGATGGTCCTTATCAGCAAACTGATGTTACTGAATTAGCAAAAGCTATTACTGGTTGGAGTGTGGTTAATTTAATCAAAGAGCAAGGTAGCGGCTTTACATTTCGTCACTTTGGCCATGAGCCCGGCGAACGCACGCTTTTAGGGAAAACATATAAAGAAAATGGCGTTCACCAAGGTGAGCAAATGTTAAGAGATTTGGCCGTTAATCCAGCGACAGCGAAACATATGTGTTACAAGCTTGCTCATCATTTTGTTACGGAAAACCCACCCAAGTTATTATTATCTAAAATGGAAACAACTTGGCTAAAAAGCAATGGCAATATTAAACAAGTGATGTTTGCCATGTTTGAAGCACAAGAATCTTGGCTTGATAGCCCGCAAAAGTTTAAGACGCCGCGAGAGTTTGTTATTTCAAGTCACCGTGCTTTGGCCACGACAAAAATCAATGATAAAGGCATTTACAATGCGTTAACGGCGTTAGGGCAGCAGCCCTTTAACGCGGGCTCTCCTGCCGGATATAGCGATAAGCAAAAAGACTGGCTTGGTGCTAGTGCACTGATGGCTCGTATTGATTGGACGACGACAATGTCAAGTTATCGTAAACGCGCTAATGCAGAAAAAATAATGCGCCATGCTCTCGGTGAAGGAGTAGCAGAGCATACCTATAAAATGGTCATAAGGGCGGAAAGCCGGCAACAAGCCTTAACCTTGTTACTAATGAGTCCAGAATTTCAGCGTAGATGATCAGCGGAGATAATATGAATAATATAAAAAAAGCACATAAAACAACTTGCTCTGCTGGTAAAAGTACAGAGACTGAAACGCTATCTTATGAAAACTCAGCTACTGCCTCTCGTCGAAAATTTATAAAAATGCTTGGTGCTGGTTTAGCGGTATTATCAGTACCTATGGGCAGTACAGTCGCTTTAGCGGCACAACATAGCGCCAGGCCGAAAATTGTCTGGGTGGTGCTCAGAGGTGCATTAGATTCCTTACATACCATTATTCCAACAACAGATACTAACTACAAACAGTTACGGCCAAAACTGTCTTCAAGCTTTAAAGCGCCATTACTGCCTTTAGATAAAGGTTTTGCTTTACACCCCGCGCTCGGCAATTTGCATCAATGGTATCAAGAAAAATCATTAATACCGGTAGTAGCCGTATCATCAGGATATCAACGTCGCTCACACTTTGATGGCCAAGACTTTTTAGAAACAGGACTAACAGGTATTGATCATGATAACGGTTGGTTAGCACGTGCTATCGATATTAAAAACAAACGCGCGTTAGCGGTTTCACGTGCAACTCCTATTAGTTTACGTAGTAGTGAGCGCGTAAATACTTGGTATCCATCAAAGCTCAAAAGTGCTGACGATGATATTTACCAGGCACTGGCAAAGCTGTATCAACAAGATGAGCTTTTACAAAGCACTTTAGCAAAAGGATTAGCAGTGAAAGGCATGGTGATGGATGAAGCTACTGAGAAGCGTGGTAAACAAGGTAAGTTTATTGACCTAAGTAAAGCTTGCGCAAAATTAATGCGTGGTGCGCAAGGTGCTGACTGTGCCATGTTAGAGCTAGGTGGTTGGGACACTCATAACAACCAAGCAAGTCGTTTAGATAAAAAGCTTACCGAATTAGATAATGGCTTAGCGCAGTTGCGCCAAGGATTAGCAAATGATTGGCAAAATACTGTGGTTATTATTGCGACAGAGTTTGGTCGTACCGTGAAAGAAAATGGTACATCAGGAACCGACCATGGTACAGGTAGTGCGTTATTTTTAGCTGGTGGCGCGATTAAAGGGGGCAAAATTCAAGGAGACTGGCCGGGATTAGCAGAGGCTGAGTTATTTGAAAAGCGAGATCTGATGCCAACAACAAATAGTTTCTCTTGGATAGCGAATGTTTTAGCGCAACACTGGCAATTTAATAAGCAGGAGTTAGCACAGGTCTTTCCTCAGGTTAAGGCATATAACAATTCATTGATTAGATAACTTATTGTATACCTACAACAAAATATCGCTTTATCGGCGATATCTTTTTGGCTATAAGCTCATTATCATATAATTACATGCCTATGTAGTTTACTCAGGAATTCTTTGTAAACGTCATCTTCGCAGTCTCTGATCGAAGATCCATTACGTTTTAGACACTGGATCCCCGATTAAAACACCACGGGGATGACGACCCTGAGCCATTTGCATAGGCATGTATAATTAGATTTGACAGAATAAATCAAACAGTGACAAGCCCATTTATTGTTGAAAAATCCACTTTGGACCACCGCTATTATTCGTTTTTGCTTATCAATATTTGCTTAACGGGCTATCTGATTTTTTGCTGTTATTTCTTAAAACCGTCCATGTGCTTTCATTTGTTTTAATGTTTTTTCAATACTAGGTAATAATTCCTGATGCTTTTTATGGATGTATGAGTGGATATCCGTTGTTAATAAGTGTTTTATTTCGGTGATACTATTGAACTTTGGATCAGCATGAATGATACGGTTTCCTAAGTAACTTTCTGAAATTACAATATCAACTCTGTCTGCGGCGAGCATTTGAAATGCTTGTAATTCGGTATTGACTTTATAGATGCGCTGTTGAGTTTTTTGTTGCTTTAATAGCTTGTTGACATCTTTTCTACCGCGCATATAAGCAAGACTGTAATGCTGAAGGTCTGCGCTGTTATTTATCACAAATTTCTCCTTAGCGAATGCGTTCAGATGCACTGATAATAGTTTACAGTCAATTTTGAGCAGATTACTGTATTGATTTTTAGTTATTTCATGAAAGTTTGATACTCGATGTAATTCACCATCTAACATACCTGAATTTGATACTTGCAAAGCACGCAGGCTAGGAAAATGTTCAGCATTAAACTCAATGTTATGCTGTTTAAATGCCTCTGTTAGTATCGGGATAATTATACTAGCTTGGTAATTGTCAAGTGGCGCACCGCTAGCAAAAGTGATCGAGTCACCAGCAATAGATACAGGGCAACTGCATATTGTCAGTACTGCAATAGTATTGATTAAGTACTTGGTTAAATACATGTTTATCTCAAAATATTAATAGCCACAGTTATTAGTATGGTTGCATATGGTTAGATAGCAATGTTATTAAAAGGGTAGTTTTCTATTATTTTCCGTTCATAAAACAGCGTATTATTTGCATTCTGGTGCATACATTGTTGTTTTATATTGCTTTATATCACGCAATGTATTGTTATTTATGCTTATTAATATGTTTGTGTATAGATTTCTGTGAAGAGCCTATTTCTAGTCTTAGTAATCATGGTTGACATCCCTTTAGTACTCATGTAGTGTTTATTATAAGTAAAGGTCACCTATTGTGCAATGTGCAATGCGCAATACTTGTCGTTATCTATTTAATAAGTGAGAGTGAAAATGAGAAGAGCTAGTTCAATACTTAGAAAACATCGTGCATCGGAAAAAGTATATGTGCCTGCAAGTGCTCGCGATAATCACTATATTATTGCGGAGATGCCATTAACTGATAAGCTTATTTCGCTAGTGGGAGAAGATGTAGATTTGACATCCGCAAAGCCTTATCAAAAATTTTATCAACGCTTAGCAAAGCTAGCTTTTGATGTAGTTGAAGAGTGTAATATTGAGCATGCGAACTTCATTGCTAACAATCGATTAGTTCGTGTTAGAAATAGTGACGAACAACAAGTTTTACATACCGATAAACAATCCTATTTCTTTTATAATCCCAAGCATAATAGTACTTTTAAAGGCTATTTTGATGGTGATATTCGCTCAAATAAAGTGAAGTTTTTGTTTTTAGCTACTGGTGAAAATATTCGCGAAAATTCTGCTGCTTTTCACCAAAAAGTTTTTTCCGCAATAAATATTTTATCTCAACGGATCGGTCTTGAACCATCAGCGCTAAAAGTACGCGATCATCAACATCTTACCTATGATGTTTTTGCTAGAGAAAAGGGCTGTAGAGAAAGTAAAAGTCATACTTTTCGTGAAATATCTACACGGTATTTACAACAAAATGTTGTGGTAGAAGGAGATCGTACTGCAATAACTTATGCTGTTGTTAGTGTCCCTATGACACGTAGATTACTTAAGGGGACAGAGATAAACTATGACTCTGACAACCCTTTCGAGCTTCTATACTCGAAAATTTCACAAGCTTTTACTCAAGCAAATGAAAAATATCAACTTAGCCATGCCGCGATGATCGCCAATGGTTTATCACCAATAGTTCGCTTTGATGAAAATGCTAGTACTGTTATCAATGGCGATATTATTTCTCTTGGCTATAATCCACAGAATGAGAGCAGAGACATTAGCTGTCAATGGCAAGGTGATAAACTAGTTGACACGATTCGGCTAGTATTTTTTGCTACAGATTTTGATGAAACACATAAAACTTATGGTAAGTTTGTTAATCAGGTTACCCAAGCAGTCAACGCTATAGCTGATGAGCTTAATTGGAAAAAAGATTGTGATTACATGTTGATGCGCTTTAATCAGCAATTGGTTCGTCGTGTCTAGTTTACTAATAGGCAGATTAGTCTTTATTTGTTTGTTATATGTAAAAATCACAAGTGATTGCGTGTTATTTTAAATACATTAATTATGAATAGATGAGTGAGTATTAAAAGCCCCTGAATCAGCTTGAGTAATAAAAAGCAAGAAGTATAGAGGCTTTACACAAGAGTGAAAAATATGAGTAAGTTAGCAAACATACCTAAGTTAATCTTTGGTACTAGCAGTTTGGGTAACCTTTTTGTTGAGTTAGATAGTGAAACAAAAAAGCAATTGGTCCAAGCTGCCGTTGAAAATAGCCCAGAAATCCCCTTATTTGACAGTGCAGGTAAATATGGTGCAGGTTTGGCGCTAGAGTCTTTGGCTGAGGCCTTAACATCGTTAAATGTTTCTCCTGAGTCGGTTAGAATTAGCAATAAGCTTGGCTGGAAACGAGTGCCGTTAACAACAGACGAGCCTACTTTTGAGCCCGGTGCTTGGATAAACCTTAAGCATGATGCTGTGCAAGATATTTCTTACCAAGGGATTCTTGATTGTTATCAGCAAGGTAATGAGTTGCTTGGTGATTATGAAGCTAAAATAGTGTCTATCCACGATCCTGATGAATACCTCGCGGGTGCTGAAAGTGAAGCTGATCTGATCAAACGTAAACAAGATGTTATTGATGCTTATAAAGCGCTAATGGCGTTACGTGATGCAGGTAAAGTTGAGTCTGTTGGCGTCGGTGCTAAAGATGTCAGTGTTATCGATTTTATCAGTGACCATGTGCAACTTGATTGGGCGATGTTTGCCTGTTCAATTACGCCTTATGTTCATACTGACTCAACCTTAGCTTTATTGAAAAAGTTAGCAAAGCAGGGGGTTGGTGTTATTAATTCTGCTGTATTTAATGCGGGTTTTTTAATTGGCAGTGATAACTTTGACTATAAACAAATCAGTCGTGCTACTCACCCTAAAGAGTTTGCTTGGCGAGATAAATTTAACGCGTTATGTGATGAGTTTAATGTTAAACCTGCTGAAGTTTGTGTACAGTTTTCATTTTTGTTTGATGAAATCGTCTCGGTTGCTTTAAACTCGAGTTCACCAAAACGGGTGAAAAGTAATGTATCTTTAGTTGAAGCACAAATCCCAACAGCCTTCTGGCAGGCGATGAAAGATACGGGCCTTATTTCTATATAAGTCTCAATAAGTGGCTTGTAAAGGTTCTCAATTAAACTTAATAAATGGCTTTTAATTCCCACCGAAATCACGCACTCTGCATGATTTCGGATATATATCAACTGGGTAATGTGCACTTAACACCTATTATCATATTTGGCAGCACACCTTACTTTTGAAAGTTCTTGCTTTTAAAAGTAAGGGCTAAGATAGTTATCTCTTCTATTTTATCTCTTTTCTTGCAGGCAAAACCCTCCCAAATTTACTTTAGCAATGTAATCAAATACCACTTCAGTTAGCCATAATAAGTTCAATTTAGCCTACAATATAAAGGTTAACTTAGTAAAGCGGCTCTTTAAACACAAATGAATATATTGCAGTGTTTATTATTTATACGGAGGTTGCTTTTTATTTTGTTTGCTTTATTGTTTGCTTGTAAGTCGTTGTTATTTGGTTGCTTCGTTTTTTATGATTATAATTGCGTGTGTTTATTTTTAATAAAGGGCAAATTATTTCTTTACATTCCTTTACAAAAGGCATACATTTATTTGCAGTCGTATGATTACAAACTAACCAGAAGTTGATAGCTGTTGTTTGTAAGTTAAGCAATAGAAATAAACCTTGCTGTCGCGATATAAATGCTAGAAAAAATAAAAATAAAAATAAAAATAAAAATATATTTATTTGGCAACTACATCCAAACTAAGTAATACGAGCATTGAGTTCGTTAGGGAAATAACATGTCACAACAGTTTAATAAAACCAGAATTGCAACGTATATTTGCATGGCTTTGTCTGCTTCAGTTGCTAGCAATGCCTTTGCTTTTGCAGAAGAAGCTGAAAAGAAGAATAAACTTGATGAAATTGAAACCATCGAAGTTACCGGTGTTCGTTCAAGTTTAACCTCAGCGTTAAATGCTAAGCGTGATTCTGAAACTATTTCTGATTCTATTATTGCCGAAGAAATAGGTAAATCATCAGATGAAAGTATTGCCCAGGCATTATCGCGTATCTCAGGGGTTTCATTAGATAGAAACGGTGGAGATAATCAAACGGTTACAGTACGCGGTGTACAAGCGGCATTAAATGATATTAAGCTTAACGGTATTTCCATGACCAGTAATACCGATGATCAAGCGGTTGATTTAAGTTTATTCTCTGCTGATATTTTAAGCCGTATTGATGTGGTTAAATCGCCAAGTGCTAACCAAGAAGAAGGCTCCTTAGGGGCGTCAATTAACTTGCATACCCGTGCGCCATTATCGACAAAGAAAGACCAAACGGTTTTTACTATTGAAGCTCGTTATAATGATTTACAAGAAGAAACTACCCCGCGTTTTGCTTATACAGGCATATACAAACTAAGTGATAAAATGGGTATTGCGGCATCATTATTCCATGATCAAAAAAATGTTCGTAAAGAAGAATTCAATATTTTCGATGCTGAACTTAAAAAGTTTGAAGGTGCTAAGACTAAAATCACTAATACTGATGGTGAAGTACTTCCCGGCCCTGTCTGGGCCGTTTTACCAAAATTCAGTCTAGCTCGTTTAAACCTTGATGATAAAGTGAAACAAGGTGGCACAGCAACTTTCCAATACCGTCCCAGTGAACAAACCGATATTCGCCTCGATGCTTCTTTTTCTCACCAAGAAATAGATCACGCGCAAACTCATACTCGCATGCATAACTTTCACCGTACTCCAAATGAGATCGTTGTCCAAGAAGGTAGCGGCAATATGGCCACTAGTGTTGTTTCAGCAAAAACCGGCAATGTTGGTTCGCTAAATCAATCTGGTCGTTGGTTAAACACAACCGATACCTTAGTTTTAGGTGCGCAATTTGAGCATAGCATTGGTGATGACTGGATCATCTCTGGTCGTATCGGGCAGTCAAAAACCGATCAAGAATTTACCGACGGTTATAGAATGAACTGGGTATCTGCTGGTAAAGCAGGCATTGACCAAAACGATTCTAGTACTTGGTGTGGCGTTGATTATGTCAATGGCCCAGAAGGTGATGCATTACCGGAATTTAACTATTGTAACGCTTATGATGGCAATGATCCTGAAACATTAAAGCTAGTCCAAATTCGCTCTGATCGCCGTGATGTTGATGACACTAAAAATAGCGCTTACTTTGATGCAAGTCGTGGTTTAGACAGTGATTTGATTACCTCAATTGAGTTTGGTGTTAAATACACCGATAGATCAAAAGAAGTAAGATCAGAAGAAGTCTTTTTTAATATTCCAAATGAAGACCGAATTCTTGCCAATGTTATCCCCGGCGCTGCAACAAGCAGCATTACCGAAGGTCACTTCTTAGATGGTATTGCTCCTGCAGGCTCGCCAACTGATTGGGTTTACCCAGACATTGATGCCACGGTTGCTTATATTTATCCTGATGGCATAAGTGAAGATCAATTCTCACCTAACTTGCTAAAGGCTTGGGGAGTAGACGAAACAACGTATGGCGCTTATGTACAGGCTAATTTTGAATTGTTAGATGGACAAATTACCGGTAACTTTGGTGTCCGTTATGCTAAAACTGAGCTTGAAGGAAAAGGATTCTCAGGTAATAAGTTTAATGACGGTCTAGATTTCCTTGAACTAGGTGAAGATGGTAAGCCAAAAACTAATGTTGTATTTCCAGTTACTGACGAGCATGAATATGATAACTGGTTACCTAGCATTACCCTTAATTATCTAATCTCTGATGATTTAATTCTTAGAACCTCTGCTGCACGAGTATTAGCACGTACTAATATCAATGATTTGCGCCCTGGTTATGAAGTGAAAAATCAAAATCTAACTGAGTCACCTACTGGAAAGGGCGGTAATATTGCCCTGGACCCATTTTTAGCCGACCAATTTGATCTTTCACTAGAGTGGTATTTTGAAGAAGGGGCTTTATTATCAGGGGCGTTATTTTATAAAGACTTTAAAACCTTTACCTATAAAACCACAGTACTCAAGCAATTTGAGAATGGTGTAAATGGTGGCTGTGTTGTTGACTACAGCGGTTATTCTGAAGAAACTCCTGAAGATATCGCGATTAGAAATGCAGCGACAACTCCGTGTGCTGATGTGCCTTATACACAAAGTATTAATGGTGGTAGCGGATTTATCCAAGGTGCAGAGCTAGCTTATCAGCAAAACTATGATTTTTTACCGGGTTTGTTAAGTCATTTAGGGTCGTCAATTAACTATACCTATGCTGATAGTGAGGCGATAGTTGATCCTGAAAATGCCGACAATCCTTATAATGGCCTGCCATTTTTGAATACCTCTAAGCATTCAGCTAATGCTACTGTATTTTGGGAAAATGATGATCTTAGTTTACGTTTGGCTTACGCTTATAGAACTAAAGCATTAGAGACAACAACGGATAAGAACAGCAGTATTGTCAGAGATGATCGTGGCACCTTAGATTTTTCTGCTAACTATGCCATTACTAAAGATTTAAAGGTTACCTTTAGTGCCTCAAACTTAACGGATAGTTACGTTAAACTTATTAACGTTCTCACAGATCCTGGTACGTCAGGGTTAACTAAAGAGTTAACGAGCAGCTTATCTAGTATTCCAGAAGGGCGTACTCATGCAATCTTTAACTTTGGACGTGATTATCGTTTATCACTTCGTTATAGCTTTTAAGTAAAGTTAGTAAATTATAATTGCGATTTTAAATGGCCAGTTTACTGGTCATTTTTTTGTTTGATTTTTAGCTCACCTATTGATTTTAACTCAATATTATCAAAGTACTAGGGTAGTGTTTTCTTTACTTATCTTTACATTTAAAATGCTTGTGTTGAGTGTTTATTAGCTATAAAGTGCATCTGTTGTGTTGAGAGCAAGTACCTGGGTACTTTTATGCTCATAAAGGAATTTTTATGATTAAGTTGTCTAGTTTATCTCTATTTTCAAAGCTATCTAAGCAGATAGTACTAACAAGTTTAATTTTTTCATCTGTATTAACTGGCTGTAATCAGCAGCAAACAAGTATTGCAACATCGAAAATTCAAAGCCAAGTTCAAGATCCGCTACAAGAAAAAAGTCAAACAGAGCTGGCCATTGCTAAGTGGCAGGCGATGCGTTTTGGTTTATTCATTCACTTTGGCGCTTATGCGGACTTAGCAGGCGTTTGGCAAGGTAAACAAATAGAAAAACTCGGTGAGCAAATTCAGCGTCATGCCGATATCTCCCAAGAAGATTACCAAGACGTTGTGAAAAACTTTAACCCCGAGAACTTTGATGCTGACGCTATAGTTAAACTAGCTAAACAAGCAGGCATGCGTTATATCGTCTTAACCACTAAGCATCATGATGGCTTTGCACTGTTTGATTCTAAACATACTGATTTTGATATTGTTGATTACACCCCTTATAAAAAAGACTTATTAAAAGAGCTTTCTGAAGCAACTAAGCGCCATGGTTTAAAGCTGGGTTTATATTACTCAACGCCTGATTGGCACTTTAATGGACCAGAGCCAGAGCGTAATCCTGTGGATGGTAAGATCAGTGTTTTTGGTAAAGTTTCTAAAGCCAATGAGGATTTTCAAATTGCTCAACTTGAAGAGCTAATGAGTAACTATGGCGAGATAGTTGAAGTGTTTTTTGATATGGGCGAGCCCACCCTCGCACAAAGTAAGCGATTTAGAGAAGTAGTGAAAAAACATCAACCTAATGCCTTAATTAATGGCCGTGTGATGAATAATCAGGGCGATTTTTTAACTATGCCTGATAACCATGTACCCGATTCACCTATTATTGAATATCCATGGGAAACACCTGGCACCTTTTATCATACTTGGGGTTATAAATCGTGGGTCAAAGGCCTGCCACTTGCAGAGCAAATTGCTGTGCAAGTAGCTAAGCTTTCAGATATTGCCAGTATGGGCGGAAATTTTTTACTGAATATTGGCCCAAAAGGTGACGGTAGTATTTTGCCTTATGAAAAAGATGTATTAGTTGGTGTTGGTAAATGGGTAGAAAAAAATAAAGAAGCGATTTTTGAAACTGGTTTAAATCCTTTCCTTAAATTGGACTGGGGACAAGTGTCTACCAAAGAGGGGGCTTTATATCTACACATTCATCAGTGGCCTGAGAACAACCAATTAGTATTACCGGGCTTAGTTAATCAGGTTGAGCAAGTTACTTTGTTAACAGATAGTGACAGCCAACTGTTAGTTAAGCAAGAAAATGGCGATACCATGATTGATCTTTCTGCTATTAAGCAAGATCGTTATTTAACCATTTTAAAGCTAGATTACAGTGGCGCGCTGAAAACAGTGCCTAAGCATAGCAAAGTAGATGAAAGTGGCACTATTCGCTTAGTTGGTGAGCAAGCCACAAAACATGGCAAGTTTGGTAAAGAAAGCTATCGCTCCATGTTAAAAGACTTCTTACGCAGCTGGTATATTGATGTGCCAGAAGCGGGCAGCTATCAAGTAAACATTAGCTATAAAATGCGTTATAAAGATAAAGACTTCATTCTTGCTAATGCCGATTCTGAGCTTGTTTTTAACCTCAAAGGTAAAGGGAATAAAGTTGAAAAATTACAATCCTTTGATGGAAATGAACAAAAGCTTACCGTAGAAGAAAAAGCAGAAAAAGTCAGTAACAATTCTGGTCAATTTGTTCAAAGTAGCCTTGGTTTGTTGAACTTTTCTGAGGCTGGCATTCAAAAAGTCACCTTAAAACAAGGGCAAGCTTTTGAGCTTAAAGCCAGTACCAAAGACTTTAAAGCGCAAGATCAACGTTATAGAGCGATGAATATTGATATTGAGACGATCACACTTGTGCCATCGCACTAAGCCAGCGATATTAACTTAGTCGTATCAATTTGAAGTACATATAACAAGGTTTGAGCTGTGAAGCTTGAGCCTTTTTTATAGGTATTATCATAAGTAATAGTAAATTCAAAAGGAAATAGAAAGTGCTCCATTTTAATAAAAGTGTTTTAGTAAGCTTATTGTGTTGCCTAACATTTTTTCAAACAAACCTAAGCGTGGCAAATGAACTTGTTCAACGCATTGTTTTATTAGGCGATGCTGGTTACTCAAGTTTATCGCCATTAGAGCCAAGCTTGAAACTTGCTGCTGATATTGCCAAACAACAACCTAATATAACCAAGGTGTTATTTCTAGGTGACAATATTTACACCAGAGGCTTTCCTGTACTTAAGGGCGGTAAAACTGAATACAACAAAAAACAATTAAAACAAATAAGCTATCTTACCGCGCAGCTGCAAGTAGCAAAACTGAGTGGTAGTCAGTTATACCTTTTACCCGGCAATCATGACTGGATAGCTAGGCAAGTTGATGAGCAAGCAGAGTATATTGAGTCTTATGCTAAAGAGCATAATCTCAATGCATCCCTTGTCCCTTTTAAGCAAGGAAGTAAACCACTACCTGAAATAGTACATTTACCGGGCATAAGTTTGTTATTTATAGACTCGACTTGGTGGCTACGAAAGAGCGGAAATAATATTGCTAAAGTGAATAAACAAATTGAAAAGTTACTCGCTCAGCATAACTCTGATTATCCTGAGAATATAATTATGGTTGCTAGTCATCACCCTATTAAGTCTATTGGTCCGCACGGTAACTTAGGTAAGCTTGATGAGTGTATTCAGGATGAAAAGTGCAAACATCGTAAGGTCGGTGAAATAGCTCACCCAGTGGCGCAAAAGGCAATTAAATCACTAACGCAGCAATTAGCGGGTATGGATAAGGTCATTTATGCTGCGGGCCATGATCACAGCTTACAGGTGTTTGAATTTGATAATGAGGGCAGTGAGCAAATCGCACTGGTTAGTGGCGCAGCAAATCATAATAAAATATCGCCAGTAGGCTTTGCGAGTGATAACATTTTTGCCTTATCTGAGATTGGTTTTATGGTGTTAGATATTTATCAAAACAGTAGCGAATTAAAGGTTTATACTGCGGCAAAAGTGCAGATTGTTTTTAAGAAAATACTATTTTCGAAATAATAAGTTGAAATAAATAAAGCTAAGTTTGGGCGACAAAAAAGGCTGGTGAATTACTTCATCAGCCTTGTCGTTATTATAGCTTTATTGCTTGCTTTAAGTTATCTCTATATTTATTTCTGTGCTTTTTTACGGCGCAGTGATAATAAACCTAACAATGTTAATAAGCCTGCAGAGAATGAACCACCGCTACTTGCTCTAACAGTAGAGTCATTCACTACTACAGTAAATGTTGTCTCGTTAGTCGCGCCTCTATCATCTGTTAGTTTAATTGTGATCTTGTTATCACCAATATCCGCTTTAAGCGGTGTACCAGATAGCTCACCTGTTTCACTTACTTTTAACCAATATGGACCACCCACTTTACTTACCGTGTAAGCGTCTCCATCAGCATCAGTAATTAGCCCAGCAATACTGGCAGAGTATTCTTCATTTCGAGAAGCAGGGGCTAATTCTACCTCAGCAAGTTTCGGCGCACTGTTAGAAGGGTTAGCTAAAACACCTGGATCTTCAATTGAGCTATTTTCAATGCCGTCAGCATCATAAATACCACCATCTTTAATCATTAATTGAATACAGCTGTCACCAGTGGTTAAACCATCAATATATAGTTCACTATTTGGTGCAGGACAATTACCCAAATCATCTTTTACGGCTGAGGCTATGCTATTTTGAGCATCACTAACAAACGTTGTCCAACCAGCTTCTTGCGTGTATTTACGGTATTCTGTCTCTTCACCGATAACCACGTCTTTAGGTAATGGGTAAACAACTGGAACTGTGTCACCATCGTTTGTTAAGCTGCTAACTGTGAAGTTGAATAAACTGACACCTTCAATTGGCGAATAATAGCTATCGGTTGTATCAGTACTACCATCAGCAACATTACTTGATAATTCTTCTTGAGTAATAATGGCTGACTTTGCAGCAACACCTTGAGCACTAGTACTAATACTACCGAGTGACAAAGTTAAGCTATCTAGCGTTTGTAGTGATTTTTGGTCTGCCGCTAAAGGTAACTGTGCGGTGTTAGCATTATTATCTAAGTAGTCAACAATACCGTCGCCATCAGAATCATAAAATCCTTCCTCGGTATCATTGGTACCGTCACCATCGCTATCTATATCGGCAACTAGTTCTGGAAATCCTTCCTTGATGATACGAATTTTTGCAGTCAGCTGTGCTAAGAGATTTTCAGCGTTATCATTTTCTATTGCGCTCACACTTAAAGTAAAGTTACCTGATAAATCAAGGGGAGAAAATTCAAAACTTTCACTGGCTGCGCCTAAATTGTCGCTGCTATTTGTCCACGCAATGGTATGGCTTTCTTCATCATCAGAAACATCAACAGATACTGTCACTAGGCCTTTTGTAGCATCAATATAAGGAATTGCATCGGCATTTGCAGTACTAATTGTTGCGATAGTAGAGCCTGCCTGTGTCAAAGTTAACGTTAGTGCTGTATTGCCTTCAATGGGGGGAGTATCAGGTGTTGTAGGTTCTGGTGTTGTAGTTTCTGGTGGTGTAGTGTCTGAGGGATCAGAAGCGACTGTTGTTATGTTCAATATAGGGCGGACTGCATCATCTTCTGCTTCGTTACTGTAGTATTTGGTAGCTCTGGCATCGGCATCAGTAATATTAATCATAAAGGTATAAGTACCATTACCATTAATAGCAGCAGCTATATCAAAATCAGCTGTAGCGCCAACTGCAATATCTGTTGCACTGGCAATGGCATCGCCTGTGGCAGCGAGTAGATCATCATCATTTAAGTCGGTCAGTGTTGTTTGATCCCAAACAGGGGCATTAGTAACAGCAGCGACAAAGGTATCCGGTATATTGCCTGATTTATTGCCTTGCGCAGTAAGGGTTAAAATTGCGGTATCAACAGTATGACTAGCGGGTATTCCTGTTACAGTAAATTGTATAAAGCCTCGCATTTTACCTGTGTCGATACGAAATGTGGTTTGAGTACCATAATTAGAACCAGACCCAGCTCCACTGCCATTTGTCCAAGTATCTTGATCTGCGACTATTGGCGCTAAGGTGTCTGCTAGAGCTGTATGAGACAAGCTAGTGATAATTGCTGCAGCAACCAGTGATTTGTAATGCGTCTTTTTCATTTTGTTCCCCAATTCAGTAGTAATTTCACACAGTTATGATTAGTGAAACGTTAATTTTTTAGGCAGCTTTGGTTATTATAACACTGCCATATACTTCATCTTTATTATTAGGATGCTAATCCATGTTAATTTTTATTTTTGTGTTTTTTATCAATAAAGTTCAGTTTAGGTTAGCCATAAATAAAACGAATGTCAATAATGAAATTTACTCAAATTTACATATAACTTACTTATCTTTACAAAGGCCTTGTATTTAAAGGAATTGTAAATAGCCTGTTTTTTATGTATGGGAGATGGGTAGTGATGCTTATAGTAAATAATAGCTATCAGGTGTTGGGAAGGATATTTTTTAGAATCGGTTAAAGTGATTGATGAGGATATATCAACATAGTGCCATTAAAAGGGTTAATGGCACTATGCTAATAAAATTTTAAAAAGGCTCGGATAATCTAGCCTTACTTATACTGCTTATACTATTTTTGCGGTTTACGACGTAGTGATACTAAAGCTATTATCGCTAAAAACACAGCTGAGAATGAACCACCGTCACTTGCTCTAACATTTGAGTCATTCACCGTTAGGGTAAGTGTTACCTCGTTAGTCGCGCCTTTATCATCGGTAAGCTCAATTGTTATGTTGTTATCACCAATATTAGCTTTAAGCGGTGTACCAGATAGCTCACCTGTTTCACTTACTTTTAACCAATATGGACCACCAACCTTACTTACCGTGTAATTGTCTCCATCAGCGTCAGTAATTAGCTCTGCAATACTGGCAGAGTATTCTTCATTTTGAGAAGCAGCAGGTAATTCCACTTCAGCAAGTGTAGGCGCACTATTAAATACCACTGACACTTTCACTTCAGTTTGAGCTGTTTGCGTTTTGGTATCAGTAAAGCTAACAGTGGCTGAGTAATCGCCGCTTGCTACGTTAGATAAGTCTGCTGATAGGGTACCTGACTCATTAACCGTTAACCAGGCTGGCCCTTTATCTTTAGCAAAGGTTATCGTACTAATATCGGCATCACCAACATAGGCCGTCAAGTAACCTGTTAAGTTAACACTGATATTTTCATTAACATCAGTTGCTGGTAATTCAATACTGTCTGAGCTCCATGCAATATACTTATAAGCTTCAGCTAATACTCCTGGGTCTTCAATTTGACCATTAATCATACCGTCAGCATCGTAAACGCCGCCATCAGCGATCTGTAGCTGTAGACAATTGTTACCAGCAGTTAGTCCCTCAGTATAGCTAGCATCTAATGGCGGTGGACATACGCCAGCTTCATTTTTTATTGCCGATGAAATGCGGTTATAACTGTCGCTGACAAAATCAACCCAACCATTAGCAGGGGTGTACTTACGATATACTGTCTCAGCAGTAATCGTGGCATTGCTCGGTAAAGGGTAAACAATAGGGGCCGACTCACCAACAGAAACACCTTTCACAATGAAGTTAATTAACTCAGTACCAGCTAAAGGAAGGTATTCATCATAAGTATCATCTAAGAATAACTCCGCTAGATCCTCTATACTAATGGAGGCCGAGCTAGTTGCTAAAGCATTCGCTGATAATGCTACTCGACCTACAGCAAGTTGTAAGCCATTAAGTGTTTGTAGTGGTTGTTCACCACTGGCCAATGGTAACTGGCTAGTATTGCTATTATTATCTAGGTGGTCAGGGATGCCATCACCATCGCTATCGCCAAAACCTTCCTCACTGTCAGCAATACCATCGTTATCACTGTCGTTGTCGTTAGATAATTGTGGAACATCAACAATGATAACAACATCCGTTTCAACAGATACCGTAAAGTTATCATCAGTGTTATTTTCACTTGCTTTGACTGTTAATTGGTAGCTACCTGTTGTCAATGTTGCAGGGTCAAAAGTAAAGCTAAGTGAGTCAGATCCAACAACACCGGGAAGCGCATCATTAGCACTATACCAATTGATATCATGTAAATCCTTAGGGTTTTTATCACTGACTGCTGCAGTAACAGTAACTGGTCCGGCATTAACATCTATAACACTTACCTCTTTGTCTGACTGATATTGAGTTAATGCTAGTTGTGGTGCTTGATTACTTTCAATGATAGTTAGGATAATGTCGCTAGTTGTCGGTAGTTGCACATTTTCTGCGGCATCAATAGTTAATATTGCCGTTTCATCAACACTTGCATCCGTTAGCAAATTAACAGTAACTGCTTGCTCACTTGTATCGCTAGTGAAGTTCAGAGTACCTGAAGTGTGACTAACAGCATCACCACTTAAGCTATAATCTACAAGAACAGGGTAGGTAGCTGCAGGACCAGATAGTTTTACCACCAGAGATGCTGAACTACCCGCGGCTACTTCTTCATCTTTACTAAGTAATAGTTGTGGGGTGATATGCAGAGTTACTGTTTGGCTAGCTACATTCCCCGCA
>Ga0209292_1000255_pt1 | contig 74975 bp, 60 predicted proteins | sample GOMGulsemesocosm_2_FD_184634 | JGI IMG/M metagenome (GOLD analysis project Ga0209292, IMG submission 184634) | Methane-oxidizing microbial communities from mesocosms in the Gulf of Mexico - GOM9C Gulf of Mexico (SPAdes) (version 2) | ecosystem: Environmental > Aquatic > Marine > Cold seeps... | reverse complement strand
CATCAAATTTTAAGTCTAAAAGAAGGTGCTATTTGTGGTTTAACAAATAAGAAAGCAAGCTTTAATAAAACGTGTTTAAAAATAGACTTTAATAAAAAAGTAAAAACAAATTTAGAAACGTTACTTATTGATTTAGAGATTGATAAAAATAGCAGGAGTCAAATTATATTAAAATTGATTTTTAATTCAATATTCGGAATAATTCTGATTTTTATTGGTTATTTTTTTTTCAAAAATACGATTGATAAAATAAGAATATCTATTTCTGTATACAATTTAATAGCTAGTATAGTTGCTTTTTCTTGGTTCATTGTAATTTCAGGTTTTTATTTACTTAAAACCCCTTTTGTAGATTTAGCATCTTTCAACAAAGTAATTAATAAAAACATAAAAGAGCTATTTAAAATAGAAGAGGTACTAAACCTTTATAATAAATCGTACAAATCAGATATTACTATTGGTAAAGAAATTCATGGTATTCAAGACATACAATCAGAAATTACTATTCTCTAACTATATTGATTTAACATATGTTTGACGAAATTTCTTCACAAAAACAGTACTTTTATTGGTTACAAGATGGAGCCATATAAAAACATAGAACAGAAACTACATCAGTTTGTACGTAAGTTTTACACAAACGAATTGATTAAAGGAGCAATCTTGTTCCTGTCACTTGGTTTTTTATATTTCTTTTTCATTCTTTTTTTAGAGTATTTTTTGTGGTTAAAACCCACTGCAAGAACCTTGCTTTTTTGGTTGTTTATACTTGTTGAGTCGTATTTATTGTTCCGATTTATTTTAACACCAATATTTAAGATTATTGGAATTAAGAAAGGAATTTCTTTTAAAGAGTCATCCAAAATTATTGGAGATCATTTTCCGAAAGTAGGAGACAAGCTGATTAATATGTTGCAGTTAAAAGAATCTAATAATCAATCAGATTTATTGTTGGCAAGTATTGAACAGAAATCAAAAAGTCTACAACCTATTCCTTTTTCTAAAGCAATAAATTTTAAAACAAATGTTACCTATTTAAAATATGCAGCAGTACCGGTTGTTGTTTGGTTATTAATTGCCATTACAGGAAATATAAGTGTTTTTAACACTTCTTTTAATCGTGTTGTAAATCATAGAACAGCTTATAGTCCGCCTGCTCCTTTTACGTTTCATATTATCAATAAAAGTTTAAAGGTTATTCAAGGAAAACCATTTACAATTCAGGTAGAAACCAAAGGGAAGGTTACACCGCAAGACGTAAAGGTGTATTATAATAAACAGAGTTATTTTTTACAACAGAACAATACGTTTAATTATACATTTACCAACACGAATAATCCAATTCAATTTTACGTTGAAGCAAATGGAATAACTTCAAAAACGTTCACCTTAGAAGTTATCAAAACACCAACCATTCAAAACATTTCTATTGATTTAGTCTACCCTAGTTATGTTAGTAAAAAGAATGAAAAGATTAACAATTCTGGGGCTCTTATTGTACCCGAAGGCACAAAGGCAATTTGGAATGTTAGCACACATCAAACAGATTCTGTTTCATTTATAGAGAACTCTAAAACCTATCATTTTAAGGCAAATAAAAGTCAATCATTTATCTTTAATAAAAGAATATTAAAGTCGTTTAACTATCAAATTACCACCTCTAATTCTGATTTAAAAGAATATGAAGTTTTACCTTTTAAGGTTGATGTTGTTAAAGATGAATTTCCTCAAATAGAAGTGGTATCAGACTTGGATAGTCTGGTACATAATATAGCTCAATTTGCAGGGAAAATAACGGATGATTATGGATTAAAAAAACTGGAGTTGGTTTATTATAATGAAGAGAACTCGGAAGCACTTACTAGAAAGACTATTCCTTTAGAAACATCTCAAAATCAAACATTCTATTATTCTTTTCCTGGTGATTTAGAGCTTCAAAAAGGAGTTGATTATGAAATTTATTTTCAGGTTTTTGATAATGATGGTGTAAACGGGAGTAAGGTTAGTAAAAGTAAGAAGTTTAACTTCAGAAATAAATCTGACAACGAGATTGAAGTAGAAACTGTACAACAACAACGCAATCAAATACAAGCAATAGAAAATACGTTACAAAAGAAAAAATCTCAAAAAAGTGAACTTGAAGAAATCAAACAAAACCTTCAAAACAAGAAGAATGTTAATTGGAATGACAAAAAGAAGATTAATGAGTATATAAAACGTCAAGAACAATACAAACAAATGATGCAACGTCAAACAGATAAGTTGCAAGAAAACATTAAAGATTTACCAAGTGATTCTAAAACGATTCAGCAAAAAAAAGAACAATTAAAAAAGCGAATAGAAGAGTTAAAGAAGTTAGAAAAAGAACAAAAACTATTAGATGAGCTTAAAAAATTGGCAGAAAAATTAAATAAAAACGAGCTGCTTAAAAAAGTAAAGAAGTTAGCTGAACAAAACAAACAACAAGAAAAAAGTTTAGAAAGCATCTTAGAGTTGACAAAGCGTTTTTATATAGAGCAAAAAACAATGCAGCTTGCAAAGAAGTTACATGAACTTTCTAAAAGTCAAGTTAGTTTACTTAAAAAACCATCAGCAAACCTTAAAGAGCAACAAGAAATAAAAAAGAAATTCGAAAAGGTTCAAGAAGAATTAAAAGAATTAAAAAAAGACAATAAAGCCTTAAAAAAACCAATGCAGCTTCCAGACACAAAAGAAGATGAAAAAGAGGTTAAAAAACAATTAAACAAAGCGGAAGAAAACAATTCACCAAACTCAAAACAACAACAAAAAAAGAGTCAACAAAAAGCGGCTCAAAAAATGCAAGAGATGAGCCAGAAAATAGAGCAGGCAATGTCTGATATGGAAGGAGATATGAAAGAAGCAAATGAAAAGTCTCTACGTATAATTTTAGAAAACTTACTTAATTTTTCTTTTAAACAAGAAGGTTTAATGGATAGATTTTCAAAGATTAGTGTTTCTCATCCAGATTTTGGTAAAGAATTAAAAAGCCAAAACACATTAAAAACATATTTTGAACATGTAGATGATAGCTTATATGTATTGTCTATGCGATTGCCAGAAGTCTCTGCGGTTATTCAAAAGGATCTAACGAACTCACATTACAATATCAATCAAGCATTAGAAAACTTTGCTGAGAATAGATTTAGAAACGGACTTTCTAACCAGCAATATGTAATGACAGCTGTTAATAATATTGCCGATTTTTTAAGTAATATTCTAGATAATATGCAACAACCAAAAATGTCTAAACCAGGAAAAGGAAAAAAAGGAGGAAAGCCTTTTAGTTTACCAGACATTATAAAAAAACAAGGCGACTTGGTTAAAAAAATGCAGCAAGGAAATAAGAAAGGACAACAAAAAAACGGGCAAGAGAAAGGAAAAAGTAAAGGGAATCGAACAGATGAACTTGATGGAGAACAGTATCAAATATATCAGCAGCAATCTCAGTTAAGACAAGAATTACAAAATGCATTAAAAAAAGGTAATAAAAACGGAAACCCTGCGGCACAAAAAGTGTTGAAATCTATGGAGCAATTAGAAAATGAAATCTTAGAAAAAGGGTTTAATCCAGGGACTATTCAAAAAATGCAACAGCTTAAATACAATCTTTTAAAATTAGACAAAGCTGCTTTTGAACAAGACAAAGACACCAAGAGAAAATCGAGAATTAATCAACAAAATTACAACTCAAAAAAAATTAAATTATTACTTAAAAAACTGTTCTACAATCAAACAGAAATATTAAACAGACAATCATTACCTTTGCAAAAAAATTACAAAAAGAAAGTACAAGAGTATTTTAGTAATTCTAAGGAAGTAAAAAAAAATGATTGAGTTTAATTACGAAACTAACTTTACGTTAAAGAACGAAACAATAATTGATAATTGGATACAAAAATGTATTCAAGAAGACGGCTTTAAAGTCGGTGAAATCAATTATGTTTTTTGTGATGATGCCTATTTACATAAATTGAATGTTGAGTTTTTAAACCATGATACTTTAACAGATATTATTAGTTTCGATACTACTTTAGGAAAAATTATTGGCGGTGACATATTTATATCTGTTGATAGAGTACGGGAAAATTCTGTAATTTTCAACTCTTCTTTCGACCAAGAGCTTTATAGAGTAATGATTCATGGTGTTTTGCATTATATGGGTCTAAAAGATAGCTCTGAAGACGACAAAAAGGAAATGAGAAATAAGGAAAACGCTTGTTTAGTTGAGTTAAATAATTGATTATCAATATAATAATAAACACGTTTCACGTGAAACATACTATATGAGTTTTTTTTCAACAACATATGATGTAATAGTAGTTGGTGGTGGTCACGCAGGTAGTGAGGCAGCAGCAGCAAGTGCAAACATGGGTGCGCATACCTTATTAATTACAATGAGTTTGCAAAATATAGCTCAAATGAGTTGTAATCCAGCTATGGGTGGAATTGCAAAAGGACAGATTGTTCGTGAGATTGATGCTTTAGGTGGTTATAGCGCTATAGTTACAGATAAGACTGCTATTCAGTTTAAAATGCTAAACAAATCTAAAGGGCCTGCAATGTGGAGTCCAAGAGCACAGTCAGACAGAATGCGTTTTGCTGAAGAATGGAGAAACATGTTAGAGCATACTGATAATTTAGATTTTTATCAAGATTCTGTAAACGGTTTATTATTTGATGGTGATACCATTATAGGTGTAAAAACAGCGTTAGGGTTAGAGATCAAAGCTAAGTCTGTAATATTAACGGCAGGTACTTTTTTAAATGGACTGATACATATTGGAGATAAAACCTTCGGTGGTGGTAGGGCAGGAGAAAGTGCTTCTACAGGAATAACCGAAGACCTCGTTGCAAAAGGTTTTGAATCCGGAAGAATGAAAACAGGAACTCCTCCAAGGGTTGATGCTAGATCTTTAGATTTCTCCAAAATGACTGAACAACCTGGGGATGAAAATCCGCAAAAATTCTCTTATTCCCCTACAACTAAACCCTTGACAAAGCAACGTTCTTGTTATTTAACATATACGAATCCTGAGGTTCATAAATTGTTAAGAGAAGGGTTTGATAGATCGCCAATGTTTAATGGAAGAATCCAATCTATTGGACCAAGATATTGTCCTTCGGTAGAAGATAAAATTGATCGTTTTGCTTCTAAAGAAAGACATCAAATGTTTATAGAGCCAGAAGGGTGGAATACTGTTGAGATCTATGTAAATGGTTTTTCAACATCTTTACCAGAAGATATTCAAGACAAAGCAATACGTTTAGTTGCTGGTTTTGAAAATGTAAAATTTTTGCGTTATGGTTATGCAATAGAATACGATTACTTTCCGCCAACGCAATTAACACACACCTTAGAAACCAAAATGATTAAAGGTTTATATTTTGCTGGGCAGATTAATGGAACAACTGGTTACGAAGAAGCCGGCTCGCAAGGATTGATGGCTGGAATTAATGCTGCGTTAAAAATTCAAAATAAAGAACCTTTTATATTAAAAAGAAACGAAGCCTATATTGGTGTTTTGATTGACGATTTAATTACTAAAGGGACAGATGAGCCTTATAGAATGTTTACATCTAGGGCAGAATATAGAACATTGTTACGACAAGATAATGCTGATTTAAGATTAACACCAAGGTCTTATGAAATTGGTTTGGCTTCACAAGATCGAATGGATCGCGTAATTGTAAAGAAAGAAAAAACAGCTCTGTTAGTCGATTTTTTAAATAAGTTTAGCGTAAAGAAAGAGATAATTAACCCTGTTTTAGAAAGTAAAAATTTGGCACTAGTTTCTCAATCTATGAAGCTTTTTAAAATAGCAACTAGGCCTCAATTAAGTTTTAACGATTTATTGGTGATTCCAGAATTAAAGGCTTTTGTCTCTGAAAACAATATGGAACCAGATGTTATTGAACAAGCAGAAATTCATTTGAAATATTCTGGTTATATCGAGAAAGAAAAGAACAATGCAGATAAGTTAAATAGATTAGAAAGCGTTTCTATTCCTTCTAATTTTGAGTATGATAAACTGCAATCTATATCGTTTGAAGCAAGAGAAAAATTGAATATGATTAAACCTACATCAATTTCACAAGCAAGTAGAATTAGTGGTGTTACGCCGAGTGATATTTCTGTTTTATTGGTGTATATGGGAAGATAAATAGAAACGTTCCATGTGGAACATTTTAAAAATTGCTTAAAAAATGAATATTGAAAAAGAACTTTATACTGGGCTTATTCCTAAAATGAGTTGTAAAGATTACACTGTTTCTCAAGAGTCGTATGAACTTTTGTTGAATACAGATTATGACATGATGGTAACGTTGCCTGTGCCACCAGATTTAGAAAATTATTACAAAAGTGAAACGTATATTTCACACACAGACTCCAGTAAAAACCTTATCGATAAAGTATATCAAAGAGTCAGAAACCATACAATGCAAAAGAAATATGCTCTGATTGATTCTTTTAATACGCCAGGTAAAAAACTCTTAGATGTTGGATCTGGAACAGGAGATTTTTTACTAACGTGTAAAAGTAAAGGGTGGACTGTTTTTGGAGTTGAACCAAGTAATGAAGCGAGAATAATCTCTAAAGAAAAAAAAGTATCCGTATGTAAGGATTTAGATTCTTTATCAGAAAATTCTTTTGATGTAATTACATTATGGCATGTATTGGAGCATGTAGAAAATTTACAAAGCTATATTTCTCAACTTCAACGAAAATTAAAACCAGAAGGAGTTATAGTTATTGCGGTTCCTAATTATAAAAGTTTTGACGCAAATCATTACAAAGAATTTTGGGCTGCTTTTGATGTACCAAGACACCTATGGCATTTTTCTCAAACTTCAATTCAAAAACTATTTAAGAAGATTTCTATGAATGTAGAAAAAACATTGCCAATGAAATTTGATTCTTACTATGTTTCTATTTTAAGTGAAAAATACAAATCTGGGAGAACTAATTATTTGAAAGCGTTTTGGATCGGTTTTCTTTCAAACTTAAAAGCAAGATCAACTTCTGAGTACTCTTCTTTAATATATGTATTAAAAAACAAGTAAACCACAGTTTTAAGAGACCTAAGAAAACACTACTTAAGTAAATGAGTAGTTTGTCTAATGAGTTTTTAAAGAGCCTTAAAAGCGCTTATTTAAGACTAATTAAATAAATAGAAACTATTCATGCGGTTAAGAAGTATAAAAATAATTTATAGTTGTTATTTACTTAATAAGTACACACCAAAAATTGTAGTGGCAAAATAAACGGCTAGTGTCATCGAGCCAGCATAATCTTTTGCAAGTCTTTGACCAACCAATAAAAAAATCAACGTTATGGCAGATAATTCAACTCCTATTAAAGCAATTTCCTTTCCTGTATTTGTTGCCAATTGATACACTCCAGTAATCATTAACAAACATGCTATTATTTCAATAACTAAAATTGTTCCTAATAGTAACGGAACCATATTTTTTAAAGGAGAACTATTGAAATGATCTTTTATAAAAGACAAATTCCCTTTCCAATCAGTAATTTTATCAATTCCAGATAGTAAAAAAGTAACAATTAAAAAAAGAAGGATTAAAATTTCTGTGGGATGGTTGTTGAATATAGACATCGTAAAAGTGTTAGTTGGTAAAATTAATAAAAAGAAAGATGCGAGCAATGAAAAATTTACTCGCACCTTATCAAATAACCAAACCAACTTAAAAAGATTATTTATTTTTCATAAGCTTCTTTTTTATTTACCACATATCGTATTTAATTCTTCTTGGCTATTTATTACAATTGTTACTCCATCTTTAATTATTGACAAAGGAAAAACATAAGTTGGTCTTACACCCTTATCTAATGACTTATGATATGCTTTTAAAGCATCTAAGTCTGCAATTTCTTGTACACTACCATTTTCTAAAACAACAGAAATTGGAAAGACAAACTCAGGTCTTTTTCCTTTTTTTGGTTTTTTCACCAATTCATCAAATTCTTCTTGGCTGTTTACAACAATTGTTTCCCCTTTTTTTATGATAGATATAGGAAAGACAAATTCAGGTTTTACGCCATCGGCTAAGGTGTCTAAATACGCCTTAAACTCTTCTTTATCAGCTATTTCTAAAACACTATCATCCTCTAAAACAACAGACAAAGGGAAAACTAAATGAGGTCTTCTACCTTTTGCTGGTTTTCCTATGATTGCTCTTAATTCATTTTCATCAGAAACTTCAATAGTTTGGCCTTTTACTATAACAGACAAAGGAAAGATAAAGACTGGCTTTACACCTTCATCTAAAGAATCTAAGTAATCCTTTAATCCTTCTTTGTCAGCTATTTCTTGTGCAGATCCATCTTCTAATTCTACGGATATAGGAAACACAAATTCTGGTTTCTTTTTTCCTTTATGGTTTTTTATTAATGATTTTAATTGTTTTAAATCTAGAACAGTAATCGTTTCTCCATCTATTACAATATCAAAAGGGAAATTAATTTTTGGCCTTTCTGTTTTAGCAGCATACTCTTCTAAATCAAAGTCATCATTTATAGTTGTAGTAACAGCATTATTTGTAACAGCCGTAATAGGATACGTTACAATCATTGTTTCTACAACACTTAAAACTTCATCTTGAGTTAAAGCTGTTTCTGCTTCAAAAATTTCTAAATCTTCAGTTACAGAGTCTTGACAAGACACTAATGAACCTACTATAATTGTTAAGGCAATTAACCTTTTTACGAATACTTTCATGATACTTTTATTTTTACGTTCATTAATAAAACAAGAAAGAGAAAGAATACCCTACCTTAAAAACAAAAAAATCTTCTATTTTTGATAAATAATAAGGATTTAATGTTGGAAAAAAAATCAGTTTGTGAATCAGAAGTGTTTGAAGAACTATATTCAGACCACTCAAAATCACTCTATAATTTTGCTTTTTATAAAACAGGCAATTCGGCACAGTCGGAAGATTTAGTGCAAGAAGCTTTTATAAAAATGTGGAACAATTGTGTGAAAATCATTTTTGAAAAAGCAAAATCCTTTCTTTTTACTGTAGTTAATAATCAATTTTTAAATGATGTTGCTCATAAAAAAGTAGTACTTAATTACCGTAAACAAGGCGTTAAGGAATCAACAAACGAAAACCCAGAATTTTTATTAGAAGAAAAAGAGTTTTTGAATAAACTTCAAACAACCATTTCTAATTTAAAAGAAGGACAGCGAGAAGTCTTTTTATTAAATAGAATTGATAAAAAAACCTATAAAGAAATTGCAGAAATACTTTCAATTTCTGTAAAAGCAGTAGAAAAAAGAATGCATTTGGCATTAAAACAAGTAAGAGAACAAATAGGGAATATATAATAAAAGGTAGGGTATTTTATATGCAAACTGTTTTATAACTAAAGGAACAAAAATGAAGAACGAACATACAGACGACACATTTTTAGCTCGTTGGTTAAACAAAGATTTAACTAGTGAAGAATTGATTTCTTTTAAAAAATCAAAAGAATACGAAGAGTATCTGAAGATTGCTGAAGCTATGGATGCTTTTGAATCTCCTAGTTTTAATAAAGAAGCCGTTTTACAATCGATTAAAAATAAAATTCAAAGCAAACAAAAAGTTAAAAAATTAGTTCCAAATTGGATGTATGCAGCAGTTGCCTCTGTCGCTTTATTGCTAAGTGTTGTGTATTATATGTCGAATTCTACAGAAACATATATCACATCTTTTGGAGAGCAAATGGCAGTAACCTTACCAGATGGGTCTAAAGTTCAATTAAATTCAAAATCATCTATTTCATATAAAAAGAGTGATTGGTTTGACGGCAACAGGACATTAAATTTGAATGGAGAAGGGTATTTTAAAGTAAAAAAAGGATCTACGTTTTCTGTGAATACAGAAAATGGAAATGTAACTGTACTAGGAACTCAATTTAATGTAAAAACACTTCCATTGTATTTTGAAGTACTTTGTTATGAAGGAAAAGTACAAGTTAAAAACAAGGAAGAAATCGCTATATTAACTCAAGGACTCTCTTTTAGAAAGATTGAACAAAAACCTTCAGAAAAAGGAATGTTTAAAAATTCTTCTCCTCTTTGGGTAGATGGAGAAACGAGTTTTAATAACACTCCGTTAAAATTTGTAGTAGCAGAATTAGAAAAGCAATATCAAATAACAGTTTCTAGCGTAGGCATAGATTTAAAGACATTGTTTACAGGGACATTTTCTAATAAAAACTTAGATTTAGCCTTACAAACCATATGTATTCCGCTATCTATTAAATATACTATTGATGGTAACATGGTATCTCTAACTAAAATTTAAGAATGAGTAAGAAAGTTATTTACGCTTTGTTGTTTCTTCTTTTTACAGGGTTTTTGACCGCTCAAAATACTGATCCAAAAGAAAAAAAAATTGCACTAAAAACAATTTTATTAAAGATAGAGAAAATTCATAATATTAAGTTTTCTTTCAATTCAAAATTGATAGAAAACGTAAAAATCTTCACACTTTCCACAGAGAAAACATTAGAAGAAAAACTTAAAAACTTAAGCAAACAAACCAACCTTTTATTTAATAAAATAGATAAAAGATATATCATTATTAAAGAAAAAGAAGCGAGTTATAGTCACAATATTTGTGGTGTTTTATTGAATAAAAAAACAAAAGAAAAAGTTTCATTTTCTTCAGTAATAATTGAAAACACGTTAAGAGGAACCTCTAGCAATGAGAATGGAAAATTCTCTTTAAGTAATGTTGCATCAAACCAAAAAATTAAAATCAAAACAATTGGTTATCGTACAGTAACCATTCCTGTTTTTAGTTTCTTTAATAACCCTTGTTTAGAAATTGAACTGATAGAAGACAACATACAATTAGATGAGGTGTTAATTAGTGATTATATAACACAAGGAATTTCTAAAAAACAAAATGGAAGCATACAAGTTTCCCCGGATAGATTAGGCATTTTACCAGGTCTTATAGAACCAGATGTTTTGTTGAGTTTACAATTATTACCCGGAATTCAAAGTCCAAATGAAACAGCATCTGGATTACATATTAGAGGTAGCTCTCCAGATCAAAACTTAGTGTTATTTGACGGGATTAAAATGTATCAAAGCGGGCATTTCTTTGGGTTAATTTCATCATTTAACCCATATGTAACCAAAAAAATTACTGTATTTAGAAACGGAACCAGTTCAAAATATGGTGATAGAATTGGTGGTGTTTTAGACATTAGTTCTGGAGATGATATTCCGAATTTTGAAGCCGGTTTTGGTGTAAATTTAACACATGCAGACGCCTATGTAAAAACACCTTTGCTTAACAACAAAGCTGGTTTAGTTTTATCTGTAAGAAGATCTATTACTGATTGGGTTGAAACCATTACCTATAAGAATTTCTCTGAAAGTGTTTTTCAAAATACACGAATTTTGGATGAAGCTTTAAACAATCCAAATAAGTTATCTAATGTGAACAACGATTTTTATTTTAAGGATTATAATTTGAAATTTGTGGCAGATATTTCTACAAAAAGCAAACTATCAATTAGTAATTTATTTAATAAAAATCAATTGAATTTTTCTTCAGAAAATCAGAGGTTTAGAGAAAAAATAGAAGACAATATTACCTATCAAAATAAGGGAACAAGAATATATTGGAACCATAAAACGTCTTTAAAATTTTCTCAGAATATAGACTTTCATACATCAGAATATGAGTTTGATTATTACGGGAAAAGAGAAACAACCAGAAATGATGCAAACGACAACAGTAATAGAGAGTTTACAATAATTAATCATGTAAATGATAATGGATTAAATTATGACTTTACGTATTATTTAAATGATCGATTTCAATTTTCAGGAGGGTACCAATTTTCTAAAACAAAAATTTTATACACATATAGCACCAATTTTAATACTCCAAACAATCAATTGTTAGATGCTGAAAATAGTACAAACACAACCAATGCATTGTTTTCTGAGTTGAAGTACAATAACTCAAACTCTTTTATTAGTTTAGGTTTAAGAGCAAACCGATTTTCTTCTGGGAAAGAATGGTTTTTTGAGCCAAGACTTTTTGCTTCTACAAAAATTTCTGATTCTTTCACAATAAAAACTTCAGGGGAGATAAAAAATCAAGCTGTAAGCCAAATTATTGAATATAGAAATAACGGAATTGGTTTAGAAAATAACATTTGGGCTGTTGCAAATGATCAAATCCCAATTTTAAACAGTAAACAATTCTCCATTGGTTTTTTATATCAAAACAAAGGCTGGAATTTAGACGTAGATTTCTATAAGAAAAAAGTTATTGGAATTACTTTAATGACAGATGATATTGCCAATAGCACAGAAACTAGTAAGCTTCCTTTTTACATCTCTGGAGAAAGTGATATTACAGGAATTGACTTTTTGTTAAAGAAAAGGTTTGGGAGCTATCGCTCTTGGATTAGCTATTCATATTCGAATACAAAACAGCAATTTAAAGAATTAAATAACGGAAAAGAGTTTAATGGAATAAACGGAATTCCTCACTCTTTAACTTGGTCACATACTTATAAAATCAATCAGTTAGAGTTTTCTTTAGGATGGAAAATACGTTCTGGAATACCATATACAGAAGCAATTGGAACGTCTGAAGACAAAAATGATAACCTTAGAATTAATTATGGTACCGTAAATGAAAAGAGATTACCAAATTATCAAAAATTAGATTTTTCATCAACCTATAAGTTTCACTTTTCTAAAAAGAAAAAAATAGAAGGGAAGTTTGGAATCTCGCTCTTAAACGTTTTTAATAAAAAGAATATTTTAAATAGAATTTATGAGCTCAAATTTGTGAATTCTCAAGGGAATATTGAAGAACAAAAAGTTGTAGAGGTGGATAAAATATCTTTAGGTTTTACCCCAAATGTAGTATTTAGGCTTACGTTTTAATCAACTTACTTTGGCTTCTTTAGCGTGTAATAATCTGGTAAGTTTAATTGATACGTCTAATAAAATTATTTTAGCATTACCATTTCTTTCAATATGATAAATTGCAGTGTTTAATTCGTTGCTTATTTCTAAGATATTCCCACTATGTATAAAAGGCGCAAATTTTTTCAAGTCGAAACCAGCAGTTTCCGTTTCCAAAAAAACAATTTGTTCTGCATTATAATTCAACAACATTGCCTGCCTAAAGAACTGTATACAGTAACGTAAAAAACGCTTTTGAGTTTCTCTACCGCTTTTAGCAATTTCGTCGCTCCAAGAAATTAATTGTTGTACAACAGTAGCATTTCCTTTTGCTTTAAAAGCAGTTCTTATCCAAGTAATAAACCATTGTTCAAAGATAATATCACTAGAATCATGGTGTAATAAATGCAATGCTTTATTATAATTTCCTTCTGCTTGATGCGCAACTTTATAAGCTAAGCTTTCTGAGTTTGTTTCTTTAGGAAATAAAGATTTTGCAATATCTTCTTCAGAAAGAGCAGGAAAATGAATCGCTTGACAACGAGATTTAATGGTGTTTATAATTTGTTCTTCATCTTCAGTACATAAAATAAAGACTGTTTTTTCTGGTGGCTCTTCAATTAGTTTTAAGAGCTTATTTGCAGCAGAAATATTCATTTTTTCTGCCATCCAAATAACCATTACTTTGAAACCGCCTTCGTAAGATTTTAATTGCAAAGACTTTACAATGCTTTGTGCTTCATCAACACCAATTAAGCCTTGTTTGTTTTCAACACCAATAAATTGAAGCCAATTATATAAACTTCCATAAGGTTGTTCTTTTATAAAAGCTCGCCAGTCTTCTAAAAACAAATTACTAACGGGGTGTTTTTTTATTTTATCATTAGAAGTAACAGGAAAAGCAAAATGCATATCAGGATGTGCTAATTTCTCACATTTTACTTTACAAGATTCTTCATCGTTGCTAGTAGAACACAATAAATATTGAGCATATGCAATTGCCATTGCTAGTGTACCAGAACCTTCTTTACCAACAAATATTTGAGCATGTGGAATCCTCCCTTTTTCTGTAGTAGATTTTAGGTGATTTTTTATATGATCTTGGCCGATTACATCCTTGAAAAACATACCACAAATATATAACATTAAATTACCGAAATCGTTCCCTTTATTTTTTGTTTAGTTATTTTTAGTACGCTGTATAAAGAAGTACATTTGTGAAAAATAGATACAGCATGCAAACACTGAACGATTTTAATTTTGAAAACAAAAAAGCACTAATAAGAGTGGATTTTAATGTGCCTTTAAATAGTGATTTCATGGTTACTGATGCGACAAGAATTGAAGCGGCTAAAACTACAATTATCAAAGTGTTGGAAGATGATGGTTCGGCAATATTGATGTCGCATTTAGGGCGACCAAAAGGTGTTGAAGATCAATTTTCTTTACGACATATTGTTGATAAAGTAACAGAAGCAATTGGAGTTAAAGTTCAATTTATTAATGATTGTGTTGGTGAAAAAGCAATACAAGCTGCAAAAAACTTGCAACCAGGACAAGTACTGTTATTAGAAAACCTTCGTTTTTATAATGAAGAGAAAAAAGGAGATAATAACTTCGCAGAGCAACTATCAAAGCTAGGAGATATTTATGTGAACGATGCTTTTGGAACTGCTCACAGAGCACATGCTTCAACAGCAATTATTGCTGAATTTTTTCCAGAAAACAAATGTTTTGGAAATTTATTAGCCACAGAAATTGAAAGCATTAATAAGGTTTTAACTAATAGTGAAAAACCGGTCACAGCAATTTTAGGAGGTGCAAAAGTATCTTCAAAAATAGGCGTGATTGAAAATATTTTAGACAAAGTAGATCATATAATTATTGGTGGCGGAATGACCTTTACTTTTGTAAAAGCATTAGGAGGAAAGATTGGAAACTCTTTAGTAGAAGACGATAAAATATCTTTAGCACTAGATATTTTAGCTTTAGCAAAAGCCAAAAATGTTGAAATACATTTACCTGTAGATGCAATTATTGCAGATGATTTTAACAATAATGCAACTACTCAAGAAGTTAATACAAGTGAAATTCCTGATGGTTGGATGGGGTTAGATTCTGGTTCTAAAACAGCAGAAAAATTTGCAAAGGTTATCGCAAAGTCAAAAACAATTTTATGGAATGGACCTTTGGGAGTTTTTGAAATGGAAAACTTTTCTAAAGGAACGATAGCTTTAGGAAATGCCATAGCAGAAGCAACAGCTAACGGAGCATTTTCATTAGTTGGTGGTGGAGATTCTGTTGCTGCAGTAAAACAATTTGGTTTTGCAGATAAAGTTAGTTATGTTTCTACTGGAGGAGGCGCAATGTTAGAAATGCTAGAAGGAAAAACACTACCAGGAATTGAAGCTATTTTAAAATAATCAAACATTATGAAGTATACTACATTACCAAATACAGATATTAAAGTTTCTAAAATTTGTTTAGGAACCATGACTTGGGGTAATCAAAACACTGAAGCTGAAGGCCATCAACAAATGGATTATGCTTTGGAAAATGGAGTAAATTTCTTTGATACAGCAGAGTTGTATTCTATTCCTGCAACATCAGAAACGTATGGAGCTACAGAAAAAATTATTGGTACTTGGTTTAAAAAAACCAGAAATAGAGAGAAAGTAGTTTTAGCTTCTAAAATTGCAGGTTCTGGAGATTATACAGCACACATTAGAAAAGACGGGTTTAGCAAAAGAGCAATCACAGAAGCGGTAGAAGGAAGTCTTAAAAGATTACAAACAGATTATATAGACCTATATCAATTACACTGGCCAGAACGTGGCGCAAATTGTTTTGGAGTTCGAGATTACCCTTTTCAATATGCAACTAAAGAAGCAGAAAACCATTTAGAGATTTTAGAAACCTTGAATGGTTTTGTAAAAGAAGGAAAGATAAAACAGATTGGTTTATCAAATGAAACGCCTTGGGGAACCATGAAATATTTGCAAGAAGCAACTATACATGATTTACCAAGAATGATTACCATTCAGAATTCGTATTCATTAATTCACAGAGCGTATGAATATGGAATGTCTGAAGTTTCTTTACGTGAAAACATTGGTTTGTTAGTGTATTCTCCATTAGCCTTTGGAGTATTATCTGGTAAATATATTGGAGGGAAAAAACCTTCAGATGCCCGAGTAACATTATTCCCTGCTTATAATAGATACTCTACAGCCGAATCTGAAAAAGCTGTTATAGAATATCAAAAAATTGCTCAAAAACATGGGTTGACACTAACAGAGTTATCACTTGCTTTTGTAAATCAATTACCATTTGTAACGAGTAATATTATTGGCGCAACAAAAATGAGCCAGCTAAAAGAAAACATTGGAAGTATTAATATTAATTTATCAGAAGATATCTTAAAAGAAATAGAAGGGGTTCATAAAGTTATTCCGAACCCAGCACCATAATAAAAAAGCCTCGTAAAATTTACGAGGCTTTTTTTATGATTTAATATCCAATTTTTTCTCGGACTCTTTTTAGAACGCTTTTGGCTACTTTTCTTGCCTTTTCAGCTCCAATTGCTAATGCATCATCAATTTCATTAAGGTTGGCCATATAATGGTTGTACTTTGCTCTTTCATCAGCAAATTTAGTAATGATCAATTCATACAACGCTTGTTTTGCGTGTCCGTAACCATAATTTCCACCTTCATAATTCGCTCGCATTTCTGCAGTTTGTTCTTCAGAAGCCATTAATTTATATAAGGCAAATACATTATCTGTATCTGGGTTTTTAGGTTCTTCTAACGGAATACTATCTGTTTGGATTCCCATAACTTGTTTTCTTAGTTTTTTATCCGCTAAGAAAATATTGATGAAATTATTACGAGACTTACTCATTTTTTCACCATCTGTTCCAGGAACTAATTTTGTGTCTTCATTGATTTTAGCTGCTGGCGGAATTAACGTTTCTCCAACAACATTGTTAAAACGATTTGCAACATCTCGAGTCATTTCTAAATGCTGTAATTGGTCTTTCCCAACCGGAACTATTTCTGCATCATATAATAAAATATCTGCAGCCATTAACATTGGATAGCTAAATAACCCGCTATTAACATCTGACAAACGATCTGCTTTGTCTTTAAAACTATGTGCTAATGTTAAACGTTGGTATGGAAAATAACAACTTAAATACCAACTAAGTTCTGTTACTTGAGGAATATCACTTTGCCTGTAAAAAATAGAAGAATTAATATCCAAACCACAGGCAAGCCAAGTTGCAGCTGTACTGTAAGTGTTTTCTCTTAACTCTTTGCCATTTTTAATTTGAGTTAAAGAGTGCATATCTGCAATAAACAAAAAAGCTTCATTCTTAGGATCATTAGCCATTTCAATAGCTGGGATAATTGCTCCTAATAAATTTCCTAAATGTGGTGTTCCTGTACTTTGTACTCCAGTAAGTATTCTAGACATTAATTTGTTTTTAAATAATAGTTCAAATTTAAAGCAAAAATTCAATTCTAATAAGGAAAATTTAAAAAGAATATAAATTACTACATTTGGCAACTATGAAGTTATTTAAGAATATTTTTAGAGTTATTTGGCGTATTTGGTTCTACGTTTTATTTGCCATTTCTATTATCATTATGCTACCTTTTCTATTAGTATTAACTTCGGATGAAAAATATTATCCTGTTTTTTGGAGGTTTATCAGAGTGTTTTCAAAAATCTTAATTTATGGTACAGGGTTTCGAATTGATAAAAAGATAGAACAAAAACTAGATAGAAATAAAAGTTACATGTTTTGCCCAAATCACTCTTCTTTATTAGATCCGTTTATTTTGGCCGCGATGTCTAAAAATCCAATTGTTTTTATTGGTAAAAAAGAGCTTGTCAAGATTCCTGTTTTTGGTTTTTTCTATAAGAAAACGGTTATTATGGTTGATAGAAGTAGCGCGAAAAGTAAAAAACGCGTCTATCAAATGGCTAAAAAGAGGTTACAAAACGGAATCAGTATGGGTATTTTCCCAGAGGGATTAGTACCGACAGAAGATGTAGTGTTGAGCCCTTTTAAAAAAGGAGCGTTTAATTTAGCAATTGAATTTCAGATACCTATTGTACCAACAACATATTACGATTGTAAACGTTTATTTTCTTGGAACTTTTTTAAAGGAAGTCCAGGTTTTTTTCGAGTAAAACAGCATGCATTTATAGAAACTAAAGGAATGAATGTTAAAGACGATATGAATAATTTAATGAATAAAACGTTTAATATTGTTTATAACGAACTATCTAATGATGATAAATATATGAAAGACACAAATAGGCACTTAAAATGAAAGAGATAAACCCAAAATACAGCCAGAAAGAAGAGCGAATGAATATTATTTCTCATGCTTTTGGATTGGTGTTAAGCATCTTGGCATTTCCTTTTTTAGTTTTAAAATCATTACATTTTGATGGTTTTTGGAAACCAGCCAGTTTGTATATATTTGGGTTTAGCTTACTTATTTTATATGCAGCTTCTACATTTTATCATGCTGCAAAAACACCAAAAGCTAGAAGACGGCTAAACATTTTTGACCATGCAGCTATTTATGTATTAATTGCAGGGACTTACACACCATTTACCCTTATTACACTTGAGGGAAAAACAGGTTGGATTATTTTTGGATTGACTTGGTTTTTTGCTTTAACAGGGATTATTTTAAAATTATTCTTTACTGGTAAGTTTGATAAACTCTCTACCATTATGTATGTTTTAATGGGGTGGCAAATTGTTTTTGCTATAAATCCGTTAATTGAAAATTTAGAACCAAATGGATTGGTATTACTTTTTGCAGGAGGTATTTTTTATACCATTGGAGCTATTTTATATTCCATAAAAAAAATCCCATACAACCATACAATTTTTCATGTGTTTGTATTATTGGGTAGTATTTCTCATTTTATTTCAGTTTATTATTACTGTTAACCTCACTAGGTATAAATACCCTTTTTTCACCTTCTTTTAAAAAATCACCTCCTTTTTTTTTAGATAAATGAACTTTATTGATGGTTAAGTTATTATATCTTTATCAAAAGGTTAAATTATTTATGAATATTTCAAACAAATAGCAGATACTTTATTCTATATTAAATTAATAGGGTAATAAATAAAATAAATGTAATTATTTGCTAATCAGTAAAAAAGAAATTATATTTGTAGTCTTAAATGAAGAGACAATATTTATATTGTTGAATCGTTTAAGGTAAATAAATCTTATTTAGGGGGTAGGTTTATTAAATTTCCTCGAACTTTTTGTTCGAGGTTTTTTTATGTCCAAAGCTTAAAAGATTTTTTACTCAACGAAGAGTTATAGTATTTAACATCTCCAGTCACTTCACCTCCTAACCACAAAGGTTTATTAAAGGTTTCGTCTTCTGAAATTAATTCAATTTCTGCAACAATTAACCCAAAGTTATCTCCTAAAAACTCATCTACCTCAAAAACATGCTGGTCTATTTTTACAAAAAAGCGATGTTTCTCAATAATAGTTTTCTCAGCTAATAGCAATAATTCTTGAGCTTCATTTACTGAGATTTCCTTTTCCCATTCAAAACGAATAGTGCCTGCTTTATTAGATTTTCCCTTAACAGTTATGAAAGCATTTTTATCAATAATTCGAATTCTTACCGTTCTTTCTTTATTAGAATTAAGAAACCCCTGTTTGATATAACTTTTTTGAAAAGATTCAGATTTATAGGAATCGTTTTTAACTAGAAATTTTCGTTCAATTTCAAGACTCATATTATTGACGTTGTTTTTTGTACTAATGTATTGTTTTTTATCGTTATTGTTACAATAATTAAATATCTTTGATTCATTAATTGTTTCCAAATTATGAGAAAAAACATATTGTTTTTTTTGGTTATGCTTCCTTCTTTACTCTTTTCTCAAACCGATTATAGCAATCGTTGGGAAGACTTTTATTCATATAACAATGTTAAAGATTTTATTACGGTAGATGAACGTATTTATGCATTAGCAGACAACGCGGTTTTTATTTATGATATAAATACTCAAGAAACAGAAAAACTATCATCTATAGTAGGTTTTTCTGGAGAAACCACCTCAGCTATTCATTTTAATGTATCAAATCGAAGGTTGGTAATAGGTTACGAAACGGGTTTATTAGAAGTGTTAAATGAAGATGGATCTATTACTATATCAGCAGATATTGTGAATTTTAATCAATCAGGAGAAAAACAAATCAATCATATTTCAGAGCATAATAACAAACTATATTTATCAACTCCTTTTGCGATTGTTGTCTATGATGTTAATAACTTAGAATTTGGAGACACTTATTTTATTGGTGCAAACTCAACATCAGTAAAAATAAATCAAACGCTGATTGTAAATAACCAACTATTTGCAGCAACAGAAAATGGAATTTATGTTGCCAGTTTATCAAACCCAAATTTGATCGATTTTAACAATTGGCAATTACTTTTTTCAGGGAATTTCACAAGCCTTACTCGATTTAATGGAGCTATTTATGCCTCTTCTGGAGCAAATTTATTAACCATTAATAATTCAACATCAACAGTAGTAAAAACATTTACTTCAACCATAGAAAGCATAAAAAGTAACGGGCAATACCTTACCGTTTCTACTTTAAGAGAAGGAATTGTATTCAATTCAAATCTATCAGAAGTCTTTAAAAGCACATCAAGTGCTCTATATAATTATACATTAAATACGTCTTTAACTCTTGGAAATAGTCTTTTATTAGCCACTAGTGAATACGGAATTTTACAAACTTCTTTTTCAGGAAATCAAAACTTTTTAGAAATTCATCCAGACGGACCATTGTCCAATAAGGTGTTTTCTATTGCTGCATTAAATAAGAATGTTTGGTTTGTTTATGGCGGATATAATTCGGCATATGTACCAACAGGAAACTTAAAGGGTTATAGTCATTACAACAGTTCAGATTGGTTCAATATGCCATTTACTGCTGCCTCTCCAATTTATGATTTGGTACATATAACAATAGACCCAAATCAAGAAAACAGCGTTTTTATAAGTTCATATGCACAGACAACCTCAGGTAATTATTTATCAGGAGGTGGTTTGTTAGAAGTAGTCGATAATCAACCGCTTAATTTTTATACTTCAGAAAATAGTCCCTTAGAAGATTTATTTCCATCAGATCCAAATAGAATAACAACTAGGATAAATGGAACTGTTTTTGATAATCAAGGAAATTTATGGGTAACAGATGCTTTAGCTTCAAATAAGCTTAAAAAATTTACTACAGGTGGAAGCTGGCAAAGTTTTGATTTGAGAAGTTTACAAACAAATAAAGCAGAAGAATTAAATACAATTAAAGTTGATAAATCTAATAGTTTATGGATTGGAACTAGAAGAAATGGAGCTTATGTTTATAATGAAACAGGAAACAGAAAGAGAGCGCTTACAACCGAGCCTACCAAAGGAAATTTACCGCATGCAAATGTTAGAACAATTGCTATAGATGCTAATAACAGAGCTTGGCTAGGAACTCAATCAGGATTGGTTGTTTATAATAATGTAAACGGAGTTTTTGATGCATCTATTTATGATGCAGAGCCAATTATTATTTTAGATGATGAAATTCCTAAAAAGTTATTAGGAGATCAAACCATAAACACAATCGCTATTGATGGTGCAGATAACAAATGGTTTGGAACAGAAAATGGCGGTGTTTTATATACCAATCCTAATGGTCAAAAAACGTTGGCGAGTTTTAATAAAGATAATTCTCCATTGCCCTCAAATAAAATTTTAAAGATAAGTGTAGATACATCAACAGGAAAAGTGTTCTTTGCTACAGATAAAGGGGTTGTTGCTTATAATAGTAAGGTTGCAGGTTTTGGAGATGAATTGGCAGCGGTTTATGCGTACCCAAACCCAGCCTTAAAAAAACATCAAACAATAACTATTGATGGTAAAGATGGAAAACATTTACCAAAAGGAACCAACGTTAAAATTTTAGATGTGGCAGGTAATTTGGTGTATGAAACAAATGTTGTTGAAGGCCAAGAAGTACAAGGAGGAAAGGTAGTTTGGAATAAAACCAATTTAGCAGGAAAAAAAGTTGCTTCAGGTATTTACATCGTTTTACTTTCTAATGATGATGCAACTGAAACAACAACAACAAAAATTGCAATTATTAATTAATGGCATTAATATCTACAAAAGCAATTGTACTTAGTTCAATTAAATATGGTGATACAAGTTTAATTGTAAAGTGTTTTACCCTAAAAGAAGGGATCAAAACCTATTTAATTAAAGGCGTATTAAAATCTAGAAAAGGAAAAATTAAAGCGGCATATTTTCAGCCATTAACACAATTAAATATTGATGCTAACCACAACAATAAAGGCAATTTAAATAGCTTAAAAGAGGTACATGTAATACACCCGTATAAAAGTATTCACACAAATATTTTTAAGCAAACGATTGTTCTTTTTCTGTCAGAAATTTTAAATAGTACAATTCAAGAAGAAGAAGAAAACACACCGCTTTTTTCTTTTATTGAAACATCGTTAGTTTGGTTAGATACACATGAAAAAACTTCAAATTTCCATTTGTTTTTTTTACTACAATTAACCAAATATTTAGGGTTTTATCCAGATATAACAAATGTTGATAGCCAATACTTTAACTTGCTAGAAGGTAGTTTTTCTCAATATTCATTTGAAAAAACAGTCATTAATGGAGATGATTTATTTCAATTTAAAAAGCTGTTGGGCACAAATTTTGATACTATAGATTTAATAAAATTCAATAAAAAAGAAAGACAACAAGTATTACAAATAATTATTCAATATTTTGAATTACATTTGGAAGGATTTAGGAGCCCTAAGTCTTTAAGTGTATTAGAAACAGTATTTAGTTGATGAAGAGAATTTTCACGTTTTTAATTGCTATCTATAGCGTAGCAAGCTTTGGACAAAAAATTATTGTTGTAGATGAGGAAAAAGGATTTCCAGTTAATGGAGCCAATATTTATAACAAAACTTTGACCATTTCTACCATCACAAATGATGATGGTACAGCAGATATTTCTGGGTTTTCGAACCAAGATATTATTATCATTTCGCATGTAGCATACTCTAATTACACGACTTCAAAATTGGGGTTAAAAAACAGAAACTATAAGATTTATTTAATTAAGAAAACAGCCCACCTTGATGAGGTTGTTTTATCTGTTTTTAAAAATAAAGAAAAAGCGACTCGTATAGCAGAGCAAACGGTAGCGGTAACAAAAGAAGATATTTTTAAAGCATCACCACAAACCACAGCCGATTTATTAGCTTCTGTGCCTGGAATTAAAGTTCAGAAATCTCAATTTGGAGGAGGAAGCCCTGTATTAAGAGGAATGGAATCTAATAGGGTTTTATTAGTTGTGGATGGCGTTAGAATGAATAATGCAATTTATAGAAAAGGGCATTTACAAAATTCTATTACTATTTCTCCATCGATGTTAGAAAGAACAGAAATAGTATTTGGCCCTTCATCAGTTATTTATGGTTCAGATGCTTTGGGAGGCGTAATTCATTATTATACAAAAACACCTAAAACAGCAGAAGAGGAAACTATAAAAAGTGGTTTTTTCTCAAGATTTGGAACCGTAAATCAAGAAGTAACTACCAATGTTTCTGCAGAATTACGTTTTAAAAAATGGGCATCATACACAAGTGTTTCTTATAGTTCTTTTGGAGATTTACAGATGGGGAAAAAACGATCTCATGGGTTTTCAGGTTGGGGGTTAGTTCCTAATTATTCTGAAAACGTTGGCACTAATTATGTTGTAAGCCAAACCGTAAATTCTGACCCAACAATTCAAAGAAATACAGGGTTTAACCAAACAGATGTACTTCAGAAGTTTTACATACCACTTTCTAAAAAGACAGATCTAAATATTAATTTACAATACTCAACATCTTCAAACATTCCAAGATTTGACAAATTATCAGAGTTAAAATCAGGGATGTTAAAATTTGCAGAATGGTATTATGGCCCTCAAAAAAGGTTTCTAGCATCAACACAATTGTCTATCAATCCTCAAAAAAAATGGTTAGATAAAGGTACTTTTACAGTCGCATATCAAAATATTAAAGAGTCTAGAATTCAAAGAAAGTTTGGTAGTTTAGAAAGGTTATATAGAAGTGAGGAAGTAGACGTGTATAGTTTTAATGGAGATTTTACGGTACCATTAACTAAAGATAAAAACAGAGATTTATCATATGGTTTTGAAGTTTCGTATAATGATGTTAAATCAATGTCCGAAGGAAAAATAGTAGATATTTCAAACAATAAAATTATTGGTTATTCAGGTGTTTTTAAAGTGCAGTCTCGTTTTCCTGATGGAGGAAGCAGCTATATGAGTACAGCGATTTATACAGATTACAGGCAAGATTTAAACGCAAAATCAACCCTAAACACAGGAATTAGATTAACAAATACAATATTAGAAGCTAAGTGGATAGACCAAACATTTTTAACACTACCTCAAGAACAAATTAATATAAAAAACACAGCATTAACAGTTACCTTAGGGTATGTTTATAAACCAACTAGAAATTGGCGAATTAATAGTGTTATTTCTTCTGGTTTTCGTTCACCAAATTTAGATGACGTAGGTAAAATTAGAGAGAAAAACGGTATCGTAACACTACCAAATATTCAATTAACTCCAGAGTATGCATATAGTGGAGAAGTTGGAGTGCAAAAGTTTTTTAATGATAGAACCTTTAGCTTAGGCTTTAACATGTATTATACTTTTTTAGAGCATAATATTGCAAGAAGACCTACTGGAGACCAAATTATGTATGATGGAGAACTTTCTGACGTAGTAGTGAATTTAAATAATAAAGGGGCTTATATAAAAGGTTTTACTGCCAATTATACCGGAAGGTTAAATCAAAATTGGAGAACATCAGGATTTATTACCTATACAGAAGGAAAATCAAAAGGTTTTTTTGAATCTTTTGAATCCGAAAAGATTATAGAACCAATGTCATCAATTCCTCCTTTATTTGGAAGATTTGAGGTTAGTTATCGTAAAAACCAAATAGAGTTATCTGCTAATTTTAGATTTAACGCAAAGAAGGATATTACAAGTTATAATATTTCAGAAGGTATAGATAATCACACTCAAACCCCAATTATTGATGCCAGCGCAACTGATGCTCTAGATAAATATTACGGAACACCAAGTTGGAGTACTTTTGGCTTAAACGGTAGCTATAATGTAAATAAAAACTTTACAGTACAAGCAATTGTTACCAATCTTTTTGATGAACATTACAAAGAATTTGCTTCAGGTATTTCAGCACCTGGTAGAAACTTTTCAGTAGCGATTCAAGCTAATTTTTAAACTTTTTTCTATTCCCATCTTCATCAAAGTTTTGAAGTAAACTTTGCTCAGTTTTTAAAATTGCAGCACCTAAAGTAAATATCATAACCATCATTGGTTGCCAAGTATTTTTTCCAGAGCCAATAGTGGCAAGTATAATTGCAGCCACAAACCCAATTATAGAATATTTTAATAAGCTTGCGCAAAATTGTTGATTGGCAAATTGCCAAATAGTTTCATTTAACTTCGATTTATTAGTTCTATAACCATAAATATTATTAATCTTTTTTGGAGGAAAAAAACGAAAAATGATACTTAAAAACAGCAACAAACCATTAATTGATATTACATAAAGATATATGCTCATAATTTTATTTTTTAAAAGGCCTCATTAATCCTTCTTGAGCAACTGAAGCAATTAAATCGCCATTTCTAGTGTAAATATTTCCTCTTGCAAAGCCTCTTGCTCCAAAAGCGTTTGGAGATTCTGTTTTATATAACATCCAATCATCTAAGTCAAAATCTCTAAAAAACCACATAGAATGATCTAAACTTGCAATTTGAGTATTGCCAAAATTAGCTTTACTTGCGTTAGGGTATAATGTTGAATTTAAAATATTATAGTCAGAAATATACGTTAGAATTTGTTGTTTTAATGGTAGATCTAACCCAGTAACATTTCCTTTTATTTTAAACCAAACATCAGAATAAGGTTCTAAATCTTTTTGATCTAAAGGATTAACAATGAAAGTAGGCTTAAACTCAATTGGGCGTTCTATTTCTAAAAATGATTTCAGCGGTTTTGGTAAAAAATCGCCTAATTGCTCTAGCATATCATCCCAACTTAATAATTCTTCAGGTTGTTTTATCGAGCCTTCAAATTTTCTTTGATGCTCGTATCCATCTTCTGATTTATGAAAAGAAGCAGCCAAAATAAAAATCGTTTTATCTCCTTGCATAGCAGTGACTCTTCTGGTAGAAAAACTTCCGCCATCTCTCATTTTTTTCACTATAAAAGTAATAGGAAACTCTAAATTTCCAGCTTCTAAAAAATAGGCGTGTAAAGAATGTAAAATTCTATTATTGGTAATGCTTTTGTATGCAGCACTTATTGATTGAGCCAATACTTGTCCTCCAAAAACATTTGGTCCTCCAAAAGTTTTGCTAATTCCAACAAATTCATTTTCATTTTTTTGTTCTAGATCAAGAACAGCTATTAAACCTTCGATTGATTTCATAAAGAGGTGATTTTTTTCAAAGATAACCAGATTAGTCGGTTAGTTTCTTAGCTTTAAAGGGTTTTTTTTGTTTGAATGGTTTTGGCTCTATGTAGTTTAAAAAGGGTTTTAAAAACTTATTTGTCAACGATTTTTTATGTCGAATATAACAGGTTAAATCTTGAGGAACAGCACCGATTGAGCTTTTAATTTCACTTGCTGTTCTTCCAAAATTAATAACTGTCAGTTTTTCTGAAATTGCAATATCAACATAATCATATAACATTCTTTGATAGATTGCTAATTCTTTATTTAGCCCATACTCTATTCCTACAAAATGTGCATCTAGTGAGTTATTATTGATCAATCCAGACATAAATCCTACAATTTTATTATTGTACCAATATGTTTTCAAAATATAGTTATCTCCTAGTTTATTTTTTAAAGAGATATAAGTTTCTAGATTGAAGTCTCCTAAATTAAAATCAGCTTTGTCAGAAACTTTTTTATATAAATTGGTAATTTCTGGTAAAAAAGATTTAATATTTTCAATAGAAGCGTCTTTAACATTTAAAGCACTACTAAGCTTCAAAGCACGTTTAGCTTTCACACGAAATTTAGTTTTCATTGCTTCTAAATACCCTTGAAAACTTCCCCAATCGTCATCAACATAAAGAGACATGTTAGGCTCGACATTAAATGAGTAGTAGTTTAATTCATGAAGCTCATCCGATATTTCAAGAGACTCTTTAATGAAATCTTTAATTAGAAAAAGAGAGATGTCTTTTGTTTGTTTTTCATCTGATTTTGTTAGGTGAGAAATTGCCTTAGCTAGGTCTTTTATTATTTGTTGTTTGTTTTCTGAATCCTTGATAAAAACCCCATGTTCTCCACTCACAAATACATTTCCACAAACCAATAATTTAATTGGTTTTAACTTTGGGAAAAGACCTAATTGTCTACCAAAACACTTTAATTTATGAAAGTTTTTGTTTAATGAATTTTCAATTCCGTCTAAAGCAAAATCAATTATTTGAATACCTGCAAAAGCAATAGGTTTGGATTGTTTGTTTAATAAAACAATGTAAGAAAAGACAATATGAGAATTATTTTTCTCTAATGATATTAAATATTCTGGATGAAAATATAGATTACTTGTGCAACCCAGTTCTTCCCAAATATTTTTAGGAATATCCCCTACAGAAGAAAAATAAAGAGTGGTATTTGTGTTTTTACAAAGATTCAATTTGTTAAAAAGTTTGTGTTTTTTGAAAAATACAAAAAAAGAAATGTAACCAAGAATTCAACCAGAGCAATCTTTTGTTAATTTGAGTTATTTACTGCGGATTAATTGTAATTTTAAATTCTAAAACTAAAAAATGTTATCAGATTTTAACTTTAATTACAAGCATCTTTTTGAAGAAGAATTGCTCGCCGAGATTTTATCAATAGGCGAATATAGAAAAGTCAAAGAAGGTAAAGAGCTTATTGATATTGGCAGCGAAATTAAGTTTATGCCCTTGGTAATTAGCGGTGCAATAAAAATCTTAAGAGAAGATGAACAAGGAGATGAATTGGCTCTATATTTTATTGAACAAGGAGACACTTGCGCAATGACAATAACCTGTTGTTTAGGTAAAGCGAAAAGTAAGATTCGAGCAATTGCAGAGAGAGAAACAGAACTATTATTGATTCCTGTTCATAAAATTGGTGAGTGGATGAGCACCTATAAATCTTGGCAAAGTTTTATTTTACAAAGCTATCATGAGCGAATGCAAGAATTGTTGGATGCAATTGATACGATTGCTTTTTTAAATATGGATGAGCGACTATTAAAGTATTTAAATGACAAAGCAATAGTTAATAAAAATGAAATAATACAAGTCACACATAAAGAAATAGCGAATGATTTACATACTTCAAGAGTTGTAATCTCTAGATTATTAAAAGCATTAGAGAAAAAAAAGATAATTACATTGCATAGAAACCAGGTCCACTTATTAGAAATATAAAAAGAAGAACTTGATAAATATCATATTTTACATTCTAGATACTTTCTAATTTTGTTTAAAAATAGAAAGATATGTTTGGACTTAATTTACCTTTAGTTTCTTGGACAAATGGAACTATTATGATTGGTGTATTTGTATTGGTTTGTATCGGCTTAGTTGTTGCACTATTATTACTGATTTTTGGAGGATCAAAAAAACAAGATAAAGCACAGTAGTTTATTTTTATTTATTCTAAATAAACACTTATCTTTGCCTCATAATTTAGGTTATGATTATTTTTTATACTGAAAAAACAAATATAAAACCCTTGGTTGCTACATCAATTTGCGATAGCGTGTGTTCGGCAACTTGCTTAACTCCAAAAAGTAAATGTTGTAATAAGTACAAAAAAAAGGGCATCAACTGTAAGCGATGCCCAAATATTTTATTAAAAAGTGCTTAAAACTTTTCTATTTAAAGTAAAGAATTTAAACAGTCAGTGACTGCTACTTAAAAGCGTTTAATCCTGTAATATCCAATCCTGTTATCAATAAGTGAATATCGTGAGTTCCTTCATAAGTAATTACACTTTCTAGGTTCATAGAATGACGCATAATTGAATATTCACCAGAAATCCCCATTCCGCCTAACATTTGTCTTGCTTCTCTAGCAATGTTAATTGCCATATCTACATTATTTCGTTTCGCCATAGAAATTTGAGCTGAAGTTGCTCTATCTTCATTTCGTAAAACACCCAAACGCCAAGTTAATAATTGTGCTTTGGTAATTTCAGTAATCATCTCAGCTAGTTTCTTTTGTTGTAATTGAAATTGTCCAATCGGTTTCCCAAACTGAATACGCTCTTTCGAATATCTTAAAGCCGTATCATAACAATCCATAGCAGCACCAATTGCACCCCAAGCAATACCGTAACGAGCCGAATCTAAACAACCTAATGGAGCTCCTAATCCAGATTTATTTGGTAATAGGTTTTCCTTAGGAACTTTTACATTGTCAAAAATCAATTCACCAGTTGAAGAAGCTCTTAAAGACCATTTGTTATGTGTCTCTGGAGTAGAAAAACCCTCCATTCCACGTTCAACAATCAATCCATGAATTCTGCCAGTTTCATCCTTAGCCCAAACCACAGCAACTTGCGCAAAAGGGGCATTAGAAATCCACATTTTTGCTCCATTTAAAAGATAATGATCTCCCATATCTTTAAACTTGGTTTCCATTCCGCTTGGATTAGAACCGTGATTTGGTTCTGTTAACCCAAAACAACCAATCCATTCACCAGAAGCTAATTTTGGTAAGTATTTTTGACGTTGTTCTTCGTTTCCATATTTCCAAATTGGATACATCACCAAAGAAGATTGTACAGATGCTGTAGATCTTACACCAGAATCGCCACGTTCAATTTCTTGCATAATCAATCCATAAGAAATTTGATCCAATCCTGCTCCTCCATATTCTTCTGGAATATAAGGGCCAAAAGCACCAATCTCTGCCAAACCATTAATGATTTGATGAGGGAACTCAGCTTTTTGAGCATATTCTTCAATAATTGGAGATACTTCTCTTTTTACCCATTCTCTAGATGCGTCTCTAACTAATTTGTGTTCTTCAGTTAGTAAATCGTCTAGTTGATAGTAATCTGGAGCTTGAAATAAATCTGGTTTCATTCTATGTGATTTTTTATAAGTGCACCAAATTTAAAGAATACTAGTGGAAAATGATGCGTTTAAAATGATTTTTATTTGTTTAAAAATTCTGCTAATAATCTATGAAAGTGATGTACGCCTTGTTCTCTAGTTGGAGAGAATCTGCCTGCCTTGTAAAAAGAAGATTTTACTCCTTTTTGCACATGCTCTACTACAAATTCATCTTCGCGTTGAACTTTATCTATATCGCCAGCAGCACCTTGATTAAGCTTTGTTGGATCATATACATAAGAAATGAAAGACACTTTTGTTCTATTCAAATCTAAAGGTTTTACAATATTTACAGATAATCCCCATGGATAAAAGTTAAACATCATATTTGGGAAAACCCAATAGTAATAAGCGGCAACATTTTTACCATAATCTATATGGTCTTTTGGTAGGTCAAAAATATCAGTAGCATCATCTGTATATCCTATTTGCAAATTGCAATAGTCATATACTTCTGTTTTATAACTACCATAATCTAATACAGCATTCAAATCTGGATGCACAAAAGGAACATGAAAACCTTCTAGATAATTATCACAATAAATAGCCCAATTTGCATGCACTAAATATTCTTTTGATAAAGTGCTATCTAAAGAAAATTCTTCTAGAGGCAAAAAGCCTATACGCTCATTCATTTTATCTAGCACTTGCTGAAAATCAAACGCAGGGTTTAAACCTGCAAATAAGAACTTACCCCATTTTTTTAATGGAAACTTATGAAGGTTGTCACAAGGCCTAGGAAAATCTTCTGTCTGTTCAAACTCAGGCATGTGTTCAAAATCGCCATTTAAGTTGAATCTTCTTCCGTGATAAAAACACGTTAGTTTTCTCGATTTACCAGAGTTTAATGCTACTAAATTACCTCTATGAGTACACACATTTGTCAAACAATTGATTTCATTTTCTTTGTTTTTAGTCAACACCAACGGCTCGGTTAAATAGCCATCTAATAATACAAAAGGATGCACAGATTGCGGAAAAGGAACTAAATCCTGATCACCAATCCATTGCCAAGAGTTTAAAAAAACCTTTTCTTTTGTGGCTTCAAAAACAGCCTTGTCTTTATAAAAAGTAGCAGGTAATGTTTCTGCTTTTTTAATGTCTGGATGCACATTGAACTTCATAATCAGTTTGTTAATTAATTGTATCTTCGAGAATTGCATCTAAAAATACAGAATAATTATGAGTTCTAAAGTGAAAAAAATAGGATTAATTACAACCACATCTTTAGTTGTAGGAAATATGATAGGAGCAGGAATTTTTCTCTTGCCAGCAACACTTGCTAAATATGGAAGTATAAGTTTATTGGGCTGGTTATTTACCGCTACTGGAGCATTAATACTGGCAAAGATATTTAGCAATTTCAGTAAAATTATTGTCAATAAAAGTGGTGGCCCGTACACTTATTCTAAAGCAGGCTTTGGAGATTTTATTGGTTTTTTAGTTGCTTGGGGGTATTGGATTTCTATTTGGATAAGTAATGCAGGTTTGGCTATTGCAATTATTGGTGGGTTGAGTGTTTTCTTTCCTGCTTTAAATTCAAATCCAGTTTTATCTGTAGTTGTAGCATTGTCATTTATCTGGATTTTTACTTGGATCAACTCAAAAGGTATTAAAGAATCAGGTAGAATTCAAGTAATAACTACCGTTTTAAAATTATTACCATTGGTTTTTATTATACTAATTGGAGCGTTCTTTTTTAGTTTAGACAATTTTCCAGGATTTAACTTAACAGGAGAAAGTCATTTTGCAACCATACCAGTAGTAGCTGCATTAACTTTGTATGCTTTTTTAGGGATTGAAAGCGCTAGTATTCCCGCTGAAAACATTAAAAACCCAGAGAAAACAGTTCCAAAAGCAACCATGTTAGGAACGATAATATCTACCTGTGTTTATATTTTAGGAACCGTTGTTTTATTTGGGGTATTACCAGTTGAAGAATTACAAAATTCAGCCGCACCATTTGCGGAAGCAGGTGAAATTATTGGCGGAAAGTATGCTGGTTATTTTGTTGCGGGTGGAGCGGTAATTGCCGCAGTTGGTGCATTAAATGGATGGACCTTACTGGTTGGTCAATTGCCAATGGCAGCAGCAAAAGATAAAATGTTTCCACGAATATTTAAAAAAGAAAACAAAAACGGCGTTCCGTATTTAGGGTTGATAATTGGAAGTGTTTTAACCTCGGTAATACTATTAATAGGTATGAGTGATGGTCTTGTAGATCAATTTGAATTCGTTGTTAATTTAACCGTACTTACCTGTCTTGTTCCATACTTATTTGTGTCTGCATCTTATATTATTGTAACAATTGAAAAGAAATTACATTTAAATAAATTTTTAAAAACCTTTATTTTAGGGAGTTTAGGGTTTGCATATTCACTATGGGCAATTTTTGGTTCTGGACCAGATGTTGTCTTTTATGGATTTTTACTATTATTGTTAGGAATTCCGTTTTATGCACTAATGCAATGGAACAAACGTGAAAAATAAATGAGCAGAATAACACAGCATTCAGAATTTTTAAAATTAAAAAAAGTCTATTTAAAATCATCAATTGATGCATTTGTTTCAGAAGAAGTAGTAGCTTCTCAATGGAATGAGTTGAACTATTTGTCTAAACCTGATTTGAATGGCGCTTTAAAAGAATACTCAGAATTTAAATCAATTTTTGAAAACAACGGAGTCGAAATGCAATTTTTTCCTTCAAATGATCACGTGAAAATGGATTCTATTTATTGTAGAGACGCATCCATAGCAACTGACTTTGGTGTGATTATTTGCAATATGGGAAAAGAAGGAAGAGTGAACGAGCCTAAAGCCCAATTAGAGGAATATCAGAAACAAAATATAGCTGTTTTAGGAGCCATTAAATCTCCAGGAACTTTAGAAGGAGGAGATGTTGCTTGGCTTGATGATAAAACTCTAGCTGTTGGACATACGTATAGAACCAATGATGAAGGAATACAGCAACTTAAAAATTTATTGGAGCCAAATGGAGTGCAGGTAATCGTTGCAGATTTACCACATTACAAAGGGCAAGAAGATGTATTTCATTTAATGTCTATTTTAAGTCCAGTTGATAAAGATTTGGCAGTTGTATACTCACCTTTAATGCCAATAAAATTTAGAAACGAACTGTTAGAAAGAGGTTTTAATTTGATAGAAGTTCCAGAAGATGAATTTGATTCTATGGGATGTAATGTTCTGGCAATAGCACCAAGAAATTGTGTGATGGTTGATGGAAATCCAAAGACAAAAAAAGCGCTAGAAGCAGCAGGTTGTAAAGTAACAACCTATTCTGGAAAAGAAATTAGTGTAAAAGGTGGCGGCGGACCAACTTGTTTAACACGTCCATTAATAAGAATCGAGTAGTTTTTTCGTTAAAAACTGTATGATTTGTTTAAGTTTGTAATAATGAAGCAAACCTTAGGTAAACAAGAGCGATTAAAAAGCAAAACCTTAATAGGAAAATTATACAAAGAAGGAAATTCTGTAAAAAAATTCCCTTTACGTATGGTATATATTCAGGCAGAACATGGTTCTAACTATCCAGCTCAAGTAGGAGTATCAGTACCTAAAAGAAACTTTAAAAAGGCAGTTAGCAGAAATCGCCTTAAAAGACTGCTAAGAGAAACTTATAGAAAGCAAAAACAAACGGTGTACGAATCCATAGAACAGCCATATGTCTATATGATTTCTTATATTGGCAGGGAAGAGTACAGTTATAGCGAGCTTGAAATTAAAATGAAGCAGTTATTAGATGCCTTTGTTGAAAAAATAAATCAATAGAAAATGAAAAAATATATTAAAAAGAAATCGATTCTAATTGTATTAATTGGAATCGTTTTTGTTTCGTTTTCATTCCAATCAAAATTTTTTGAAGTTGCAAAACAGATAGAAATTTACACCACATTATTCAAAGAATTGAATATGTATTATGTGAATGAAATCAATCCTGCAGAATTAACAAATAACGCATTAAAGAATACCTTAAAAAATTTAGATCCGTATACAAATTACTTTAACGAGCAAGATGTAGAAGCAGCAAAAATTAGAAGAGAAGGAGAATATGGAGGAATTGGAGCGTCTATAAGTTACTCAAATAAATCACCATTAATAATTAGTGTTTATAAAGGATATGCGGCAGATAAAGCTGGATTGAAACCAGGAGATCTCATCATAAAAATTGACAATCAGGAATTAATAGCATTAGAGCGAGAACAGATTTCTGGTTTATTATTAGGTGTTCCAGGTAGCCCTGTTTCAATAGAGATAAGCAGACAAGGAAAGACATTACAAATTGATTTAAATAGAGAAAAAATTGAAGTAAATCCTGTTCCTTTTTTCGGAAAAGTAGATGCTGAGACTGGATATATTGTATTAACAAGATTTAATGCTAAGGCATCATCCGAAGTAAAAAAAGCGTTTGAAAACTTAAAAGAACAAGGTATCACAAATTTGATTTTAGATTTACGATCAAACCCAGGAGGTTTACTTGGCGAAGCAGTAAATATTTCTAACTTTTTTTTACCAAAAGGAAAAGTAATTACAACCACAAAAGCCAAAGTTAAAAAATGGAGCAATACCTACTTATCTAGAAATGAACCTTTAGATTTAGAGATACCAATAGTTGTGTTAATTAATGGTCGTTCTGCATCTGCATCAGAAATTGTTACTGGAGCATTACAAGATTACGATAGGGCTGTAATAATGGGAAAACGATCTTTTGGAAAAGGATTAGTACAACGATATAGAACGTTGAGCTACGGAACCCAGTTAAAAGTAACTATTTCTAAATATTATACCCCAAGCGGAAGATGTATTCAAGAGTTAGATTATGCGAACAGAGATTTAAAAACAGGAAAAATCCCTAAATTTTCTGATGGCGGAATTAATGAATTTACAACACAAAATGGACGAAAAGTATTTGATGGAGGAGGAGTAATTCCAGATATAATAACAGAAAATGAAACCTTAAACGAAGAAACAAAAGCACTGCTAAGTTCTAGAGCATTATTCAACTTTGGGGTTGCTTACAAAAATAAAAACAAGAGTCTAAAATCAGCAGCAGAATTTCGTTTTTCTGATGCAGATTTTAAGAAATTTCAAGTTTTTTTAAAGACAGATACTACGTTTAAAACAACGCAAGAAAAATCGTTTCAAAAAGCTTATGACTTAGTAAACCAATCACAAAACAAAAAAATAAGCAAAGATTATTATAAAATTTTGAACACTTTAAAAGCTGAAAAGATTACCGCATTGGCATCTAATAAAGAGTTTATTAAGGATGAAATAAAAAAGATTATTTTAGATCACTACTATTACCAAGAAGGTGTTTATCAAAATAAATTAACATCAGATAAAACAATACTTGAAGCGATGAAATTATTAAAAAACAAAAAGAAATATTCGCAGATTTTGTCTACTATAAAGTAAGATATTTAAATTAGTATCTTTGAATTACTTAAAAAAGAGAGATTAATACATGAAAGAAAGAACGAGAGCACAAGAATCTACAGGAGCAATAGAAAGATTATACATTTCAATGCGTCATTTATTTAGTAGAGGATTTTACAAACCGATGGGAGTTTCTGGAGAAACGTTAAGAAAATCATTATTGCAATTAAGGCCAGAAATTTATGGATCTATAGCTGATGAAAAAGTAGAATTAAATGGATTAATTTATATCATAGAACGTTTACCAGAAGGAATTGAAGAATGTCAGTTTATAAACTTAACGGCAGACGAGGGTTATAAAAACTCTCACTTTGAAACAATTATTCCACCAAAAAGAAGAAGAAATTGTTACCGAATAGACAAAGATCAAATGAATATTGAGATTACTCGAGGAAGATCAGAAATCTATGATATTTTAACACATCTTACCTTTTTATTTATTGAGTCTCATAAGATTAAAGACAAAGTTTTAATCAATAAGGGAACCGATTGCACAAGAGAATGGAGTACTTTGAGAGATATTGTTTTGCACGACAAGTCAATTACACAAGACGAAAGAGAGGTAACAATTGCGCATTTAGCAACGATATTAGGTAGAACTTATCAAGAAGTTTCAGAGATTTATAAGACCTTTTCTACAGAAGAAAACCCTGACAGGTTTTTTCAAATTATTTATTGGTTAGGGCAATTAGCAATTAATGAAACATTAGAGAATAAGAAAAGAATTGTAACTTTTAGTTCTGTTTTAAACGAACAAATCGGTCAACATATTTATGGAGAAATATGGGCAAATAACATCAAAAAAGTACTTAAAGAAAACAAACTATTAGAAAGACCAATTCATATTATAAGTGCAAATATGCACAGCGTTATGAATTCAATTTATGCTACTGGCGCAATACCAAATGAAGCTAAGAAAAACGATGGATTTAAACTGTTTGAGTTACTAAGTAATAGCAATAGTAAAGAATTACAAGTAAAGGTTAAAAACCACGCTTCTAAAAGTGGATTGATTTACATCAAAGATACTTCTGGAACAAATATCAATGTTCAAGTAATTGACACCGAAAAAATAGATTTTGATTCAACTTCATTTTCTAAAGAAAATTCACAAGGAGAAAATCCCGTAATTATTGTTATGGACTATGCTTTTGGTGAGCAAGCTTATGAAACTATGGATGAATTGTTAAAGCCATATAAAGAAAATGGTCATACAACACATTTAAATGTTGAGTCAGTTTCAATTATGGGAAAAGCAGGGATTTTAGAAGGAGGAAAAGGAGATATTATGATTCCGTCTTCACACATTTTTGAAGGAACTGCAGATAATTACCCATTTAAAAACGAATTGTCTCGAGAAGATCTAGAAGGGTTTGGAGTGCGATCTTTTGATGGAGCAATGATTTCTGTTTTAGGAACTTCTCTTCAAAATAAAGATGTATTGGAGTTTTTCCACGATTCTACCTGGAATGTGATTGGGTTGGAAATGGAAGGGGCACATTATCAAAAAGCTATACAAGCAGCGTCTAAAATTAGAGGAAATATTTCTGAAAACGTAAAAGTACGTTATGCATATTACGCATCAGATAATCCATTAGAAACTGGAGCAACATTAGCTTCTGGAGGATTAGGGATGTCTGGAGTAACACCTACGTATGCAATAACTCAAAGAATATTAGAGCAAATATTTTAATCAAAACTGAATTAACTAAACAAACAAATAGCAATGTCTAAAGAGTCACAATCTAAAGAAGAAGAAATAGAATTAGGTTCCTTATTTATGATCATAGGTAGAGGTTTTTCTAATTTATTTAGATTTATAGGTGAGATTTTTAAAGGAATTTTTCACTTTCTTATTTTAATCTTATTGTTTATTAAAGGCAATTCCATAAAACTAGTTATTGCTATTGTTATAGGAGGAGTTACAGGTACATTTTTAGAGTATAAAAAACCTCCAACTTTTGGAGCAGATTTACAAGTACAACCAAACTTTAAAAGCTCAAGACAATTATATAATAATGTACATTATTACAATGATTTGGTAAAGCAAAAAGATACTACTTCTCTAGCAATTGCCCTTGGTTTATCTGTTTCAGAAGCAGCAACATTAAAGAAGTTTGAGATTTACCCAATAAAAAACGGGAATGATTTACTAACCTCTTACGATGATTTAATTTTATCTGTAGATACACTTACAGCTAAAAGCTACTCTTTTCTAAATTTCAAAAATACGTTTACAGATTATGATTATAAAATTCATAACATTCATGTTGTTGCAACAAAAAACAATGTCTTTTCTAAACTAGATGAAGTTATTATTTCTTCAGTTGTAGAGAATAAATTCTTTAATAAAGTAAAGAAGCTTACTAATGAAAACCTAAATCGAACAGATTCTTTATTACGTCAAAATTTAACTCAAATAGATTCTTTAAGAAGAGTATATATGACTGTTTTAATAGAGGAATCTAAAAAACAACATTCAGGTACCAATATTGATTTAGGAGGCGAAAAGCAGACAACAAAAGAGTTAGAATTGTTTGAGACAAATAGAGAAATAAATAAAGATTTAAAAGAGATCGTAGAAGATAAATCTGAGAAGTCAGAAGTTTTAAACGTTATCTCTAGCTTTCAACCAATAGGGTATGAGATCAAAGGAATTAATAAAAATTATGGATTTCTTGGAGCGGGTTTTGGTGTTTCTGTGATGATTTTATTCTTACTATTGAAGCAATTAAATAGTTATTTAAACAACTACAAAAAAGAGTAGGGTATATAAACTCGTAATACATTTGAGAAAAATTGCTAACAATAAGTGTTTCTAAAATTCGTGCTTTAGAGTGAATAGATCTAAAATCATAGTAAAAAATGTTTCTTTAGGAGTCTTTTTTAAGGCGATTAATCTTATTGCTGTTTTTACAACAATTCCACTTCTGTTAAACTATCTTGATACGGAGCAATATGGTGTTTGGGTAACTATTTTTTCTATTGTAAATATTGTTTTTTTTGTTGATGCTGGTATTGGCAATGGATTAAAAACAAAACTATCAGAAGCACTTAGCTTAAAAGATTATAATCTTGCAAAGACGTATATTTCTACAGCATATTTATTTATTTCAGGAATCGCTTTAGCGGTATTATTGATTGGAAGTGTCTTATTATTTACTATTGATTGGCAAGATTTATTTAACACCACAATTAAAAACGAAGAACTAATAGTAGTCTTAGGGTTAATATTGGGAATGATCGTAATTAGCTTTGTTTTAAACATCTTTAAATCTTTTTATTACTCAGCTCAACAATCATCAAAAGTTGAATTTGCGTTGTTAATTTATCAGCTATTAGTTTTAAGCTCAATCTTTATTTTACTTCAATATTTTACAAGAAACTTACTGTATGTTGCTTTAGTATATGGAATATCGAATATTAGTATTGGAGTGCTATTTACATTCATTTTTTTTAGGAAAAACAAAAATATTCAACCATCAATAAAGTATTTTAAAAAAGAAAAAGTAAATGATTTAATGGGTTTAAGCCTGGCTTTCTTTTGTATCCAGCTGTGTATGATTGTTATTTTTACAACAGATAATTTAATTATTACAAACTTAATAGGGCCAGAAGAAGTTACGAATTATGATATTGTTTATAAACTTTTTCAAGTGGTAATTACCATATCTGTTATAGCTCAAGATCCTTTTTGGGCATTATATACTGATGCATACCAAAAGAAAGACTATAAATGGATAAAACAGACACTAAATAGATTTAATAAGTTGTTTTTTCTGTTTATTATTTTAACAATAATACTCTTTTTTGCTTCAAATTCAATTATTAAATTTTGGCTTCAGAGAGACTTAAATATCCCAAGAAACCTATTGTTATTTATGGCTATTTTTGTTTTAGTTAGAGTTTATGGAATCATTTTTATGAATTTTTTAAACAGTATTGGAAAAGTTAAACTACAAATGTGGTTATATATACTTGGTGCAATTATAAACATACCAATTTCAATTATTTTTGTCACAAAATTTAATTTGGGCAGTAGCGGTGTTATTTTGGGAACGATATTTAGCATTGCTAGTCTGTCAATTATTTTACCAATACAATCTTATAAGGTTTTGAAAAAGAAAGCACTTGAAGAAGAAACCATTACACATGGATAATCCAAAAATCAGCATAATAACGTCTACTTATAACAGTGGTAAAACACTCAAAGACACTATTGAATCTGTTTTACATCAATCATATACTAATATTGAATATATTATTGTTGATGGAAATTCTTCAGACAATACGGTTGAAATCATCAAATCTTCAGTAGTGAAATTTACAGAGAAAAACATTTCTTTTAAATGGATTAGTGAGCCAGATTCAGGAATTTATAATGCTTGGAATAAAGCTCTAAAATTTGTCACCGGAGATTGGATTGTTTTTATTGGTTCTGATGATTATTTTATTAATAATAAAGTCTTTGAAGAATCAGTACCGTTTTTAAGCAATGCGTTAAACAACAATAACAGATTTGTGTATGGTAAAATTGAACATGTAAATCAGCAAAAACAAAAAATTGAAGAAAGCGGAAAATCATGGAAAGAACAGAAAAAAAGATTTACATATACAATGAACATTGGTCATACGGGCTCTTTTCACCACAAGGCATTGTTTGAAGATCACGGAAATTTTAATGAGACATTTAAAATTGTTGGAGACTATGAGTTTTTATTAAGAGAGCTTAAAAACCCGAAAAAAGACGCATTCTTTTTAGATAAATTATTGGTAGTGATGAGAGAAGGTGGTGTAAGTGCAAGTTTAAAAAACAGATTAACTTTAGTGAAAGAAAATAAAAAAGCAAGAAAGCTAAACGGAATCACATCCTTTTCTAAAGAACTTTTTTTTTGGGAAATTAGGGTGAGAGTAATTTTATTTTTCTCAAAACTATTTGGAGAAAACTTTGCTGCAAAGCTAGCCGATTTTTATAGAAAGTTATTAGGAAAAGAGAAACGCTGGACTGCATAAATTATGGAAATTAACTGGGTTGCAATATTAATATTAGTTAGTACTACAGTTTTAGTATTATCATATAAAAAAATTAAGTACCTAGATGCTTTTATTTTCTTTATACCTTTTAATGCTACTGTAGTTTTTTTTACTCCAGATAAAACCGCCGTTAATCTTCCTTTTATTTTATTTTTATTTGTCTTCCTTTCCTTTTTTTTTAAAAAAGGGATGTCTTCAAAATTCTCGTTGCCAAAGAAAAATAATGCCATTTATATTTGGTTAATTATTATTGCGCTTGTAGCAATTACTTCTCAAGTAATGCCATTTATTATAAATGGTAAGTTTAATGTTTTAGATAGATATAACTCCGTAGTTTATTGGGCAAAAGAAGCACCATTGTATCCAAGTATGCAATGGATTACCCAAACCATATATTTTCTTATTGGTTTGTTAGTTGTTTTTATTATTAGTGTGTCTTATCAAACCTTAAACGAAATTAAAAGAGCCTTGAGAATATTACTTTCTGGTATTGTTTTTATGGTTGCATGGGGATGGCTAGGTGACTTGACATATTTCTTAGGAATTTCATATCCAAACCTATTCAATCAAATAGGGATGAACGAATTTGGAATACATGCATTTAATAACTTCCCAAGAATGGTAGGAACCACAATGGAAGCATCATACTTTGCACAAATGTTAATTCCAATAACACCCTATTTTTATTGGTTTCACCAACAAGAAAAGGATATTGTATTAAGCAAGAAGTTTAATAGAAACATGTATATAATATCAATAATTACCTTACCATTAGCGATAACAACTACAGGTGTCTTTGGTTTTTTCTTAGTAACAGGACTTTGGTTAAAAAACAACCTGCGTTTCTTTTCTAAAAAAAGCAAATACTTTTTAGTGACTTTGTATTTAGTAATCATACTAATTTCTATATTTTTTGCTGTCAATTATTTAATAAATATATCAGAAACATATTCTGGAGTTGAACGTTTTAAAACAGTTGCTTTAGGGTTTACTTATTTTCTAGAATATCCAATCTTAGGTTTGGGTTGGGGGGTTTTTCCTACCTACGATTTCTTAATTAACCTTTTAGTAAATTTTGGAATTATCGGTACCATTCCTTTTTTAATTTTGCTGTATAATGTTTTTATACGGTTAAAAAATAAAATAAAAGATAAAAAAAACGAATATTACCCATTATATATGGCTGCATTAGAGAGTTTTGTGTTAATCGTTGTTGTATCACAATTGTCTGGATTAACGTATCATTCTCAATATTTTTGGTTGTATATTGGTTTAGCCATCTCAATAGGGGGTTTAGGCATAAAAAAAGAGATGAATTAAGGTGAGGTTTTCTGTAATTATACCAACAATACATAGAGTAAATGAAACAATGTTGATGTTAGAATCTTTAACAGTTCAAACATTTACAGATTTTGAAGTTTTATTAATCGATCAAAATTATGGAGATTTATTAAAGGAATCATTAGTGTCTTTTAAAAGAAATTTTTCCTTTCAACAAATTATAACTGATGTAAAAGGAGCGTCAAACGCAAGAAATTTAGGAATAAAAAAGGCAAAAGGCCAAATTCTATTATTTCCTGATGATGATTGCGAATTTCACCAAAAATACCTCGAAGAAATAAATACATATTTTAATAAAACGAAAATTGATGGCATTGTTACAACCACAAAAGACAAATTTGACGGAAAGGCAATTTCAGTATTTATGGCTTCTAAAGCTCAAGAAATAAAAAGAAAAAATGTTCTCGAAACAGTAATTGAAGCAGGAATAATTATAAAGTCATCAACGTTAAATGATCTACTTTTCGATCCAAATATGGGAGTTGGTTCTCCAACATCAACTTTTTGGTCTGATGAAGGACCAGATTTGGTTTTAAGACTTTTAGAAAAAGGAGCTACATTTAATTATTGTCCACAATTTTATATGTTTCACCCAAACCCAGTAAAAACATATAACGAGAAAACGGCGTTAAGAAGTTATCGCTACGGAAAAGGAAGAGGGTATTTTCTTAGGAAACATCAATTTGGTTTTACCCATATTCTCTATTATCTATTTATTTATATTATTGGAATGATAAAAGGGATAGTATGTTTTAACAAACAAATGTTTTTGTATTTTAAACAAGGATTTAAAGGCAGGTATGAAGGATATTTTTCAGCAAAATAAATTAAATACAATACTCGAAATACTACTTTTTACCGTAGCATTTAGTATCCCAATTTCATTTGCTTTTACGAGTATTAGCATAGCCGTTCTCTTTTTATTCTCTTTTGTTTTTTTTAATGCAACATCATTTATAAAAAGCATCAACAGAAAAGAAGTGTATGCATATTATTTTTTCTTTTTTATCATTCAAGTAGCATCTCTTTTATATGCGACTAAAGTAGATACGGCATTAGAATCGGTTAAACAAAACACTGTTTTTTTAATCTTACCGATAGCATTTATCAACTTAAAAAACAGAGTAGACAACAGAAAACACAAGGCGGCATATATAGGCTTATTTACCTCTGTTTTGTTAACTATTTTAGTTTCTTTAGTGATGTTGACTTATAGAAACTTGACATCAGAGATGGCTTTATCTGATTTCTCTAGAGAAAACTTTGTGAGTAGTGGTCTTTATTACGAGATGCATGTTCCATACCTTTCTATGCTTCTTATTTTTACACTTATTTGTACTGTGAAATTTACATTTAGCCAGAAGAAAACATTAAATAATTCATTAAAAACAATCGCGATATTGGTTCAATTAATATCATTGTTTTTTCTATCAGGAATAATGTCTTTAGTTCTATTAACTGTATACATAACAACCTTATTTTTAGCGAGTAAATTGTCCAAACAAGTAAAAATCGGAACAGGAATTAGTATTGTAATACTCATGATTTTGTCATTTTCTTACTTAAAAAATTATAAAAAAATAGAACATATTAGAGGATCTGAACATATAGTATACAGAATTCAGAAAATACTACTATCAAATGACTCAGTTAGGCAAGCAAACTGGAATAGTGTAATCAATGTAATTTCTTCTCAACCAATTTTAGGAGCAAGTGCAGACGGTGGATTAGATCAATTGCAAAAGGAACGTAATATTTTAAGCGAACCTTATATTAATAAACACAATGCACATAATGATCTTTTAGAAATAACATTAAGATACGGCTTAGTCGGATTCATAATTTTTCTAATTTTAATGATTAAACTTTTTAAAAATGCATGGAAAAAAAAGAGCTATATGTTTAAGTGGTTTCTTATTGTTTTTGTTATTTCAGGGATAACAGAATCTTATTTACAGAGACAAATTGGACTGACTTTTTTTACATTCTTTTCTTTATTATTTTATAATTATAAGCCTAAATTAGATCAATGAAAGTAGCGATAGTTCATTATTGGTTTATTACACGTAGAGGTGGAGAAAAAGTGATAGAATCATTACTTAAGTTATACCCAGATGCAGATATATACACCTTGTTTTATGATGAAAAAACATACGGAAATCATCTACAAAACAATACTATTTATACATCTTCTCTTAACAATAAGTTTTTTAGAAAACAGTATCAAAAAATATTTCCACTGTATCCTTTTGCTATAAAATCATTAAAGTTAAAAGAGGACTATGATTTGATAATTTCTTCAGAATCTGGACCAGCCAAAGGGATTCAAATTAAAAATAACGCGAAACACATTTGTTATGTACACTCTCCAATGCGCTATTGTTGGAGCCATAAACAAGTCTATTTAGAATCTGTTTCAAAATTTGTAAGACCATTGATGAGTTTCTTTTTAGAAAAACTCAAAAAATGGGATGAAACCACTATAGATAATGTAGATCTTTATCTTTCAAACTCTAATAATGTTTCAAAAAGAATTACAAAATATTATAAAAAAGAATCAGAGGTTGTATATCCGCCAATAGCGGATGAACTTTTTACAAATAATGTTGATTTAGATAAAGAAAGAAATCAATACTTAAGCTTTGGAGCGATTACACCTTACAAAAAAATTGATTTATTAGTTGATACTTTTAATAAAAATGGTAAAAAACTGGTGATTATAGGAAATGGATCAGAAAGACAAAAATTAGAAGTAATTGCCAGACCTAATATTGAATTTAAAAGCATTTCTGATTGGCGGAAAATAGAAAAAGAAATACAAAAGTCAAAAGCATTATTGTTTCCTGGAGAAGAAGATTTTGGAATGATTCCTTTAGAAATGATGGCTTATGGCTTACCTGTAATTGCATATAAAAAAGGTGGAGCTTTAGAAACAGTTGTTGAGAATAGACTTAAAATTGAAGAATCATCTGGGCTTTTTTTTAATGAGCAAACCACAACATCATTAGAAAAAACTATTGCGTTTTTTGAAGAGCATGAAAAGAAATTTAATGTAGTTTGGATTAAAAAACACGCCAAAACGTTTTCAGAAGAACATTTTTTAGTAAATTTCAAGACAAAAATTGAATCTTTTTTAAAAATTAAACTTGAAAACTAAACGGTACTCTAAATTTATTAGACCATTAATGTTGTTGATTGACTTATTAATCATCAATAGCGTTGTTTTTTATATTTCTGATAAAGAATATTTAAAACCTAGTTTTTTAGTTTATATCAATCTTTTTTGGCTTTTCTCATCATTAATTCTTGGTTTTTATAAAACATATAGACATACTCTTTTTTATAAGATATTCAGTTTACTTGCAGTTCAGTTTGCTCTTTTTTTCTTAGGGTTTTTCACTTATTTTTCTCTTTTTAGAGAAGGAGATATTGTAAATAATCAAACACTGATCTTAACAACTATATTTATAGGAATTACTGTTGTTAAGATTTCTTTTTTATCAGCATTAAAAAAATATAGATCTTATGGTCATAACTACAGAAAAGTTGTGATTTTGGGTTCAGATGATACAACGAAAAAACTATCAACACTTTTAGAAAAGAAAAAAGAATTAGGATATATTTTAACTGCTTTTTTCTCAAATGAAATTTCAGAGAACAAATTATATCGAGGGAAATTTGAAGATTGTTTTTCCTTTATTTTAGAAAATGAAATAGACGAAGTATATTGTTCATTATCACAATTAAAAAAAGAAGAATTAAAAAAGATTACAGCTTTTACAAACGAAAGGAACATCGTTTTAAAATTAATACCTAATGCAGATGAGTTGTTTAGCAAAAATTATAAAGCAGAGTATTATGATGATTCATTACTAATTTTAAATGTAAATAAGCTTCCTTTCGAATTCTCGGAAAACAGATTTTACAAACGGGTTTTTGATATCTTATTTTCGCTTTTTACGATTATATGTATTCTCTCGTGGTTAACTCCAATAATTTGGATTTTAATAAAACTAGAATCTAAAGGGCCAGCTTTTTTTAAACAAAAAAGAGAAGGGTTAAAAGGCAATTTGTTTGTGTGTTATAAGTTTAGATCAATGAAAAACAATATAGCTTCTGGCGATAAACACACTGTTAAAAATGATGTAAGAGTTACACAAATTGGAGCTTTCTTAAGAAAAACAAGCTTGGATGAGCTTCCGCAGTTTTTTAATGTATTTCTTGGAGATATGAGTGTTGTTGGACCAAGGCCGCATTTAAAAAGTTTATCAATAGAATATCAGAAGAATGTAAACAATTATTTAGATAGGCACGCTGTAAAACCAGGAATAACAGGTTTGGCACAAGTAAGAGGATATAGAGGCGAGATTAGAAAGAAATCAGACATTAAAAACCGAATTAGATTAGACATATTTTATATAGAAAATTGGTCGATATTATTAGATGTTAAAATCATTTTTCAAACGGTATTTAATGTAGTTAAAGGAGAAGAAAAAGCATATTAATTTTGAATACAACTGTCGAAATATCTGCCACAATAGTTTTATATAAAGAAGATGTTGAAACGCTTCAAAAAACAATTGATAGTTTTTTAAAAACACCACTATCTAAAAAGCTTTATTTAATAGATAACTCTCCAACAAATAAATTGCAAAATCATTTTTTAGACCCAGCTATCGAATATAGATTTGTTGGAAAAAATAGCGGTTTTGGAGCTGCGCATAATCTAGTTATTAACGAGATTCAAGGTTCATCAAAATATCATCTAATCTTAAACCCTGATGTTATTTTTGAATCAGAAGTCCTATTAAAGCTAAAGAAAGAGTTAGATAACCATAAAGAGATCGCCATGGTTTCTCCTAAAGTTATATATCCTGATGGTAAATTACAATATACTTGTAGAAAATACCCAACTTTTTTGGAGCTGATATACCGAAGGTTTGGAGTGTTTAAAAAATTTACTCAAAAGCAAGAGTACAGAGATGAACATTTAATTAAATCTTTTTATCCAGATTTTTTTCAAGGTTGTTTTTTACTATTTAACACTGCAGACTTTGTAGCAATTAATGGGTTCGACGAACGCTATTTTTTATACATGGAAGACGTTGATATTTGTAAAAAAATTGACAAGCAAGGAAAACGAAAAATGTATTTTCCTGGCACAGAAATAGTTCACAATCACAGAAGAGGATCTTCTCAAAAAATAATTTTATTATTCCACCATATTTCTTCTGCAATTAAATACTTTAAGAAATGGAAAAATTAAATTGAGATTACATTTTCAGAACGTATATTTGTACCCTTAACAACAACACAACACACAAATGAATATTCTTATTTTAGGTTCTGGAGGTAGAGAACATGCATTTACTTTAAAACTGTCTGAAAGTAACAAAGTAAATCAACTTTTTGTTGCTCCAGGAAATGCAGGTACAGCAAAAATAGCTACGAATGTAAATATCAGTCCAACAGATTTTAACGCAGTAAAAGAAACTGTATTAAATAATCAAATAGAAATGGTTGTTGTTGGACCAGAAGCTCCTTTAGTTAATGGAATTCATGATTTTTTCTTAACAGATAATAAGTTGAAGAATATTCCTGTAATTGGACCTAAAAAAGACGGTGCTTTATTAGAAGGAAGTAAAGATTTTTCTAAAATATTTATGGAGAAACACAATATTCCAACTGCCCGTTATCAATCATTTACAAAGGATAATTTAACAGAAGGTTTTACTTTTTTAGAAACATTGAATGCTCCATATGTGTTAAAAGCAGATGGGTTAGCAGCTGGAAAAGGAGTACTAATTTTAGACTCTTTGGATGAGGCTAAAAAAGAGTTGGAAGAAATGGTTTCTAATCAGAAATTTGGAGACGCATCATCAACTGTAGTAATAGAAGAATTTTTAGACGGAATTGAATTGTCTGTTTTTGTATTAACAGATGGAAAAAGTTATAAAATTTTACCATCAGCAAAAGATTACAAACGTATTGGAGAAGGAGATAAAGGGCTAAATACTGGCGGAATGGGAGCAATATCACCTGTGCCATTTGCAACTGAAGATTTCTTACAAAAAGTTGAAGAACGTGTGGTAATTCCTACCGTAAATGGATTGCAAAAAGACGGAATAGATTACCGAGGGTTTATATTTATCGGATTGATGAATGTAGACGGAAACCCACAGGTAATTGAGTACAACGTACGTATGGGAGATCCAGAAACTGAAGTTGTACTACCAAGAATAGAATCTGATTTATTCGATTTATTCGAGGGTGTTGGAAACCAAACCTTGCATAAAAAAACGTTTTCTATCAACCCAAAAATAGCGACAACTGTGATGTTGGTTTCTGGTGGTTATCCAGAAAGTTATGAGAAAGGAAAAGTAATGACTGGTTTTGATGAAATTACGGAATCTATTGTATACCACGCCGGGACAACTACAAAAGAAAACAATGTTGTTACAAGCGGAGGTAGAGTTATGGCAATCACATCTTTTGGTGATACCATTGAAGAAGCTCTTAAATCAACGTATAGCTCGATAGATAAAATTCATTTTGATAAGATGAATTATCGAAAAGATATCGGATTCGATTTAATATAAAATATTTAACTTGTCATTCCCGCGAAAGCGGGAATCTTGTATAATAGATTCTTTTTTTATTTAGAATGACAAACAAAAAAATAATTGTTGCACCGCTGAATTGGGGTTTAGGTCACGCCGCTCGATGTGTACCAATTATTCGTTTTTTATTAGAAAATAAGTATACACCTGTTATTGCTTCTGATGGAAAATCCTTGCTATTTTTGCAACAAGAATTCCCTAATTTAGAATCGATAGAGTTGCCTTCTTATGGAATATCATATGCTAAAAATTTAAAGACTAGTCTCTTTTTTCAGATTCCGAAAATTTATAGAGCCATAAAAGAAGAAAAAAGAGTAATTGAAAAATATATAGCAAATAACAAAACGGTTGTTGGAGTCATTTCTGACAATCGTTTTGGTGTTAGAAGCAGCAAAGTTATTTCTGTGTACATAACACATCAAGTGAATGTATTATCAGGTCTTACAACGGTAGTTTCGAGTAAAATACATCAACGTATTATCAATAAATTTGATCAATGCTGGATTCCAGATTCGAACGATCAAATAGTGTCTGGAGAGCTTTCAAACGCACAAAAATTGAAAACCCCTTATCAGTATATTGGAGCTTTATCTCGCTTTTCAAAACAAAGTTTACCAATTAAAAATGATGTTTTAATTATTTTGTCAGGAATTGAATTCCAAAGGAAATCATTAGAAACAAAATTGTTAAACGAGTTTGAAGATTACAACGGAAAGGTCGTTTTGGTACAAGGGAAAATCGAAAAACAACAAACTGTAAAAGAGCAAAACGGAATTAAAATTTACAACTACTTATTATCTTCAGATTTAGAAAATGAAATTGACCAATCTGAACTGATTATTTGTAGATCTGGTTATTCTTCAATAATGGATTTATCAGTTAAAGAAAAGAAAGTCTTTTTTATTCCTACAGAAAATCAACCTGAGCAAGAATACTTAGCGAGGAATTTAGAAAAACAGAATTTAGCGCCATTCTCTTCAGAAAAAGAGTTTACAATAGATAAACTTAATGAGGTGAGAAATTATAATGGGTTAAAGGATATTAATATAAGTTTAGAGAAAAAATTACTTAGCCTTTTCGAGCGTAAATGAAAACTCTGAACCTTCTCCGAAAGTACTTTTTAGTAAAATGTTTTCGTTGTGAGCTTCGATAATATGTTTTACAATAGATAATCCAAGTCCAGAGCCACCTTGTTCTCTAGATCTACTTTGATCTACTCTGTAAAAGCGTTCGAATAGACGAGATAAATGTTCTTGCTTCACACCTTCACCATTATCTGAAACCTTAACAATAAACTTATTTTCATTAAAACTATCAACTCCAATGGTCGTTACCCCTCCGATATTACCATATTTTATTGAGTTAACTACTAAGTTAATCAACACCTGTTCTATACGTTCGGCATCTCCCATTACAAAAATTGGAAATTCATGAATTCTATCAAACACTAAAGAAATATTTTTCTTTTTTGCTCTCATTTCAAATAGGTCAAAGACATTTTGAATGAGTTCTAAAACATTAAAAGGTTGAATGTTCATTTTTAGACCTTCAGTTTCTAATTTAGTAATCATATCTAAATCTTTCACAATAGCCACCAATCTTTCAACACCTTTGTTTGCTCTTCCTAAATATTTCTCTCTGATTTCTTTATCTTCTGCCGCACCTTCTATTAAGGTTAAAACATAACCTTGAACGGTAAATAAGGGTGTTTTAAGCTCATGGGCAACGTTACCCAAAAAATCTCTTCTAAAGGAGTCTCTCTCTGTTAAATTCTGAATTTCGATACGTTTACCTTCTGCAAATTTTTGAACACTTTTAGAAAGCGTTTCCATATCTGTAGTTACAGATTCTCTTTGTAAATCATCAATGTTTAACAAAGAAACATCGTCGTAAATTTTTCGAACTCTTCTGTAAATAAAATGTTCCACTCTGTATTGAATAATGAAAAAAGAACAGATAAACAAAGCGATTACTGCCAATATGGTTATTAAGAAACCAATTTTTGTATACAGCGCGTAAGAAACACTAGCAATAACAATTGCTAATATTGTTAAATACAATGCCGATGTAAAGGCAAAAGAGTATGTTTTTTTAAACTTCACTGAGCTTGTTTTTTTATTTGTCGCTATCTTCTAAAACAAATTTGTAGCCAACACCTTTAATGGTTTTAAAATAATTGTCTCCAATTTTTTCTCTTAGTTTTCTAATATGTACATCAATGGTTCTTCCACCAACAACAACTTCATTTCCCCAAACACTATCTAAGATTACTTCTCTTTTAAACACCTTACCAGGTTTTGATGTTAATAACGAAAACAACTCGAATTCTTTCTTAGGCAAGATAATTTTTTTATCACCTTTAAAAACCACATATTCTTCTCTATTAATTACAATATCTCCAATAATGGTAGAAGTATCTTCTTCTTCTTTGTTTTTTAATCTACGCAACAACGATTTTATTTTACTTACCAATACTTTAGGTTTGATAGGCTTTGTAATATAATCATCTGCGCCAGCATCAAAACCTGCAACTTGAGAATAATCTTCACCCCGAGCCGTTAAAAAAGAAATAATTACGTGTTCTAAAGTGTTAATTTTTCTAATTTTTTCACAAGCTTCAATTCCGTCCATTTCTGGCATCATAATATCCATTAAAATTAAATGAGGTATTACTTTCTTAGCTTGTTTTACACCTTCTAATCCGTTTGAAGCGGTAAAAACTTGATAGCCTTCATTTCTTAAATTATATCCTACTATTTCTAAGATATCAGGCTCATCATCTACTAATAAAATTTTAATATCATCTTTTTTCATGATTCTATTCTGTCTTGTTTTGATTCAAAAGTATGGATAATAATTGTAAAAAAACGAATCCTTTACAATGATTTAAAGACTTAACACAGTCTTAACCTTGCCTTAATAGAAAGGTAATTTTTGACTAACATTTACTTTATGATGCTACAAGATATTTGCAGTATAAAAAATAATTTAAACAGTATTAGAAGTAAAGTAATGAAAAAAATAATTATTGCATTTGTGTTGATTAGTCAATTAATTTCTGCTCAAAGTAAAGGAACAGTCAAAGGAATGTTAACGGATGGAGACGTAAATAATGAGCCTTTACCGTTTGCAAGTGTGTTAGTAAAAGGAACTACAACTGGAGGAAGTACAGATTTTGACGGGAATTATTCTATTGCTGTAGAAGAAGGAAACCATGTATTGGCTTTTAGCTTTCTTGGGTACAAAACCATTGAAAAAAACATTACTGTAAAGGCTGGAGAAACTATTACAGTAAATCAAAAACTATCTCCAGCAAGCGGAGTTACTTTAGATGAAGTTCAAATTAAAGTAATTGTAAATAGAGCAAAAATATCTGCATTGTTACTGGAGCAAAAACAAGCTGTATCAATAAAAACAAGTATTGGTGCTCAAGAGTTAGAAATTAAAGGGGTTTCTGATGTAGCAACTGCAGTAACAAAAACAACGGGAATCTCTAAGCAAGAAGGCTCCAGTACTATTTTTGTAAGAGGATTAGGAGATCGATATAATTCAACTACTTTAAACGGTTTGCCATTGCCATCTAATAACCCATCTAATAAAAACATCAAACTAGATATTTTTTCTACCGGTATTGTACAGAAAATAGACATCAATAAAATTTACAACGGATCAATTTCTGGGGACTTTGGTGGCGCAAATATCAATATTGTTTCTAAAGAACATGTTGGAAAACCTTCTATTGAAATAGGAATTGGTTCTGGTACAAATTCAAATTTAAGCAGCGATTTTTATGTGCAAGATGGACCCGGATTTTCAGGTTTTTATAACAACGCCTATCCAACAAACGCATTAAGTGAATATAATTTTCATACGAGTTTAAACAACGTTTCTAAAACGCCAATTTCAACCAACATTTCTATAAAAGGAGGAAAGAAATATCACATTGGAGAAGAGGGTAATTTAAATGTTTTTGCAACAACTTCGTTTTCTAATGGATATAAATTTAAAGAAGGAATTAAAAGAGGAAGTGTAAACACTCAAGGGTTGGCCTATACAGATTATAGGTTTAAATCGTACAATTATACGACCAATACAACAGGGATGTTGAATATAGCATATTCCCTAAATGCAAAAAACACGTACAAATTAAGTTCGTTATTTATAAATTCTTCAAATCAAAGCTTAGATGAATATAATGGTATTATCAATATTTTTGACAATGCAGGCAATGGAGGAGGTTTTGTGAAAAGAGCCACTTTTGATAGAACCACACTTTTTGTAAATCAACTTTTAGGAAAGCATAAAATTACAAGCCAATTTGAAATGGATTGGGGTGTAGCTTACAATCATGTAAATAATGTAATTCCAGATAGAAGACAAAACATGTTGGTTCCTAAAAACGATAATGATCCAAACGGAGTGAAAACAGTATCAGATTTGGCGGCTTCAGATAACCATCGTTTTTATCAAGAATTAATTGAAGATGAATTTGCTGCAACTATTTCTGGTAACTATATGTTTTCAAAAGATGCAGAAGATATATATAAAGGAAAAATCACATTTGGTTATAGTGGTCGATTTAAGAACGTATATTTTAAAGCAACGCAATTTAACTTTAGAATAAACAGAGCAAAAGCGCAACCAATTGTAGATTCAAATAATTTGGACGCCTATTTTACTAAAGAGAATAATGCAAACAATTTATTTAAAATAGAGACTTTTAGAGGTGACGCAACAACTTCAAGCGCTTTAGATCCACAAACATATTTTGGTAATCAATATATCAATGGTGGCTTTGCAGATGTTAACTATCAATTTTCAGAGAAATTTACTGCGGTTTTTGGTGTGCGTTTAGAACAGTTATATCAAGAAATAAACTGGAAAACATCTTTAGATCCTGATGGTGATAAAAATGTTTTTACCAAGTTAGAGTTTTTACCGAGTGCTTCTTTAAAATATAAATTGAATGAGCAACAAAACTTAAAATTTGCAGCGAGTAAATCATACACATTACCACAATACAAAGAAAGAGCTCCTTTTCAATTTGAAGAAGTAACTCAAATTAAATTTGGAAACCCAGATTTAGATGCATCTACAAATTACAATGCAGATATTAGATGGGAATATTTTCCTAAAAGAGGAGAAGTGCTGTCTGTTACCGGATTTGGTAAAATCATTCAAAACCCAATAAATGAAGTGGTAGTTGCTTCTGCAACCAATGATATTTCTTATGTAAATACAGGGAAACAAGCAACAGTATTTGGAGCTGAGATAGAAATTAGAAAAGAAATATTCTCTTTAGAAAACGAAAAATCAGATGCTGTATTAAAGAGTAAATTATCTGCAGGCTTCAATGCTTCATACATGTATTCTAACCAAGATTTTGACAGAAATAAAGTAATCAAAGATACCAAACTGAATGTTAACTTCACTAATAAAAAAGGGAAGTTAACAGGAGCTTCAGACTTAATTTTAAATACTGATGTAACTTATATAAAAGAATTTTCTAGGAATTCAAATGTAGTAACAACACTAGCATATAATTATTTTTCTGATAGAGTGTTTGCAATTGGTTCTGCTGGTAAAGGAGACATTATTGATAAAGGAATAGGAAGCTTAGATTTGATTTTAAAATCTAAACTCTCTCAGAAAATAAAACTGGGCATATCAATAAAAAACATCTTCAATCCAGCTATAAAAAGAATACAGGATGTTCAAAATATTGAGATCTTGTCTTTTAAGAATGGTGTCGATGCAAGTTTCTCATTAACCTATAAATTAGACTAAAACTCCCTTAACATTAGCATAATAGTTAACCCGTTATACTTAACAGTCATTTAAACTTATGGTAAAACATACATTAAATGAAGACTATTTCTTTGTGTCAGAAAATAAAACAACACAAAAATGAGAAAAAAAACAGTAATGTTATTAGCAGTTGCAGCAATTGCTTTTACAAATTGTACTTCATCAGATGATGATGGATTAAATGAGTTTCAAGTAGATCCAACTAATTTTAAAGGAGAAATTAAAGAAGGAATAATTACGTTAGATGCCAATGTTGAATACAATTTAACAGGAGGTTTGGTAGTTGCCGGTGGAGCAAAATTAATAATCCCTGCAGGAACAGTTATTAAAGCTTCTGGAGGAACAAGTTCTTATATTGCAGTTGCTCAAGGCGCACAAATTTTTATTGAAGGTACAGCTACTAAACCAGTTGTAATGACCTCATCAAAAGATACACCACAAGCAGCAGATTGGGGTGGTTTAGTAATTTGTGGTAAAGCACCAACCAATAAAGGAGAAACAGCAACAGCAGAAGTTTCTGATTTAACTTATGGAGGAATAGTTGAAAATGACAACTCAGGTTCTATACGGTATTTAAGAGTAGAATATACAGGAGCAACTTTTAATGGCTCTAAAGAATTTAACGGAGTGTCTTTATTTGGTGTGGGTTCTGGAACAACTTTCGAGTATGTACAATCTTTTAATGGAGGTGATGATGGAATTGAATTTTTTGGAGGAACTGTAAACGGTAAATATTTAGTCTCTACAGGATCTGGAGATGATTCTATTGATTTCGCTGATGGATGGTCTGGAACAGGTGAATACTGGTATATTAACAAAGGAACTAAAGCTGGAATTGAAGGATCTAATAATGGAGATGACGGAAATGCTACACCTAGAACCACGGCTATTTTGAAAAACATTTCAATTATTGGACCAGGATCAGAAGGAGGATTATACATTAAAGAAGGTGGAGGAAACTGGACAGCTTCTAATATTTATGTGAGTGATTTTGATTTAGGAATTAAAATCAAATCTTCTGATACAGCTGCAAATGAAAATGTGAAAAACGGAAACATTGTTATTACCAACATCCAATTTGATAATGTAGTAACAAAAGATCAATATGAAGGTGCTGAAACATATTTTACAGAAGGGACAACTACAGGAGCAGGTAATGGAAAATTAGCGCCAACTTGGGCCGAGGGTTGGACAAAAGGATTGTAAGTTTGAGAGTAAAGTTAGTTGATAAGAGCAGGCAAAAAAGCCTGCTTTTTTAGTTGTAATTAGCGCTTTAAACTGTTAAAATTTCAAGTAACGTTAAAAATCAAAAAATATTTTATATATTTATAATCTTTTGACTTTTAAATTAATAACACATGAAAAAAAATTACTTTTTATTACTTATAACTATTCTTGTTACTAGCTTCTCTTTTGGGCAAGTTATTTTAGCTGAAAACTTTTCTTATTCTGATGGAAGTCTTGTAGGAAATAGTACATGGGAAAATGTAAGCGGTACCGCAGGAGACTTTTTAGTATCTTCAGGTAAAGCTGTAATTCAACATGGTACACCTAGCGAAGATGTCAAATTTCCATTTACTTCAGTTTCTGGAGATGTTTATGCAGGGTTTGATTTTTCTGTTGACGATTTGGGTGCTCCATATAAAAGTGGATCGGACTTCGAATATTTTACTCACTTCGGATTCAAGGCTAGAATGGATATTAAAACCGGCGGGAATAGTGGAGATTATACTGTTGGAATTTCATCTGCTACAAGTACAGCAGAAGCAACTTGGTCAACTGATTTAACATTCGGTCAGACATATAGAGCTATTTTAAAGTTTGACCAGGTAACAGGTACAGCTCAACTTTGGATAAACCCGACAGCATCAACTGACACATCGATTTCTGGGTCAGGATCTGGCGCTGCTACACTTGAGAGCTTTGACCTTAGACAGTCTGATTCAGAAGAAAACGAGATTGTTCGTGTTGATGATTTAATGATTGGTCAGACTTTTGCTAATGTATTAGTTTATTCTGGTGCTACATTAAATGTAAATAAGGAAATAATCCAAGGTTTTTCTACGTATCCTAACCCTGTTAATAATGGTAAATTAACAATCACCACTTCTAATTCGGGAGAAAAAGAAGTGATGATTTATAGCGTTTTAGGAAAACGAGTTTTTGAACAAAAATTTACTGGAAACAAAAAAGAATTTAATATATCTCATATCAATTCTGGAATTTATATTATGAAAGTTTTAGAGGGAGATAAAATAGCAACTAAAAAATTAGTTATCAAGTAGATTACACAAACAAAATTCTCACTAAAAAGCCCCAAATTTTTGGGGCTTTTTTATTTTTAGTAACTTCACTTTAAAATTTACTGCTATGAATTTACAAATTGATTTAGAACACATTTTATTTTTAGATATTGAAACCGTTCCTCAAGAAGAAAGTTGGAACAGTTTAAATGACATCAACAAAACTCTTTTTGAACAGAAAACAGCCTATCAAAGAAAGGATGAAATTTCTGTTGAAGATTTTTATGAACGGGCTGGAATTTGGGCAGAATTTGGAAAAATTATTTGTATTTCTGTGGGGTATTTTACTTCAAATCAAAACGAAAGACAACTACGCTTAAAATCATTTTATGGAGATGATGAAAAAGAATTATTGTTGGAATTTAAAGAGTTGTTAGGTGCTCATTTTAACAAGAAAGAACATGTATTGTGTGCGCATAATGGAAAAGAATTTGATTTTCCTTACATCGCAAGAAGAATGATTGTGAAACAAGTAGAATTACCAAGGAAATTGAATTTATTTGGAAAAAAACCATGGGAAATACCACATTTAGACACTATGGAAATGTGGAAATTTGGAGATTATAAACACTATTCATCTTTAAAGTTATTGACCGCTATTTTAGGAATTCCTTCTCCAAAAGATGACATTGATGGGAGTGAAGTGGCCAATGTGTATTATAAAGAAAAGAACATAGAACGGATAATGCAATACTGTGAGAAAGACACTGTTGCAGTAGCTCAATTAGTACTGCGTTTTAATAATGAAGAACTATTAGAAGAATCTCAAATGGTGTTTAGTTAACCTTCTAGTTTCATAGAAAGTTCAAACCAACGTTCTTCTTTTTGTTCTAAATCTGAGATTATTTTTTGTAATTCTATAGAGGTGTCATTGATGTCTTCTGATGCGATATCACCATTAGAAAATTGAGTTTCAATTCGCTCTTTTTTCTTTTGAAGTTTTGCGATATCAGATTCTAATGTGCCAAATTCTCTATTTTCATTAAAGTTTAACTTCCCTTTCGGAGCCGTTTTTACACGAGTATCTTCTTTTTTAACAGGCTTAACTGTTTCTTTTGGTTTAGAATCTTCATAAGCTCTAAAATCAGAATAATTACCAGGAAAGTTTTCAACAACTCCTTCTCCTCTAAATACAAAAAGAGAATCCATTATTTTGTCCATAAAATACCTATCGTGAGAAACCACCAATAAATTCCCCGGGAAATCTAACAAGAAGTTTTCAAGTACATTTAAAGTAACAACATCTAAATCGTTTGTTGGCTCATCTAAGATTAAAAAGTTAGGATTCTGAATTAAAACGGCACATAAATACAAGCGTTTTTGTTCTCCTCCACTTAATTTTTCTACAAAATCATGTTGCTTTTTCCTATCGAATAAAAAACGTTCTAATAATTGTCCGGCAGTAATTTTTCTTCCTTTAGTCAATGGAATGTATTCTCCAAATTCTTTAATTACGTCAATTACTTTTTGACCTTCTTTAATTACGATTCCACTTTGTGTGTAGTACCCAAATTTTACAGTTTCTCCAAGAACAACTTTACCGCCATCAACAGGAATTTTTTCTGTAATAATATTTAAAAAAGAGGATTTTCCAGTTCCGTTTTTACCAATGATACCAATACGTTCTCCACGTTTAAAAACATATTCAAATCCGTCTAAAATTATGGTGTCATCAAAAGATTTTTTAACTTTATGTAGCTCAAGAATTTTACTTCCTAAACGAGTCATATTAATTTCTAATTGAACTTTGTGATCTTGTCTTCTTTTGTGTGCTTTTTCTTTGATTTCGTAAAAATCTTCAATTCTAGATTTCGATTTTGTGGTACGTGCTTTTGGCTGACGACGCATCCAATCTAGCTCTTTATTGTAAAGGTTTTTTGCTTTATCAACCGTAATTTTCTCTACGGCAATACGTTCTTCTTTTTTCTCTAAATAATAAGAGTAATTCCCTTTATAGCGATATAATTTTCCGTGATCTAACTCTACAATTTCATTACAAACACGTTCTAAAAAATAACGATCGTGTGTTACCATAAAGAGTGTTATTTTCTCTTTCTTAAAATAGTTTTCTAACCATTCTATCATTTCTAAATCTAAATGATTTGTAGGTTCATCTAAAATTAATAAATCAGGTTTATTAATTAAAACAGTAGCTAATGCCAAGCGCTTTTTTTGCCCTCCAGAAAGTTCAGAAACTTTTTGATCTAAGTCGTTAAACTTAAGTTTTGATAAAATCTGTTTGTATTGCGTTTCAAAATCCCAAGCATTGTGTTGCTCCATTAGTTCAAAAGCATCTTGATATGCATCTGCGTTTTCAGGATTGTTAAGTGCCTCATTATATTTTGCAATAACTTGAAGTGATTTGTTTTCTGAAGAAAAGACCGTTTCCTCAATAGACAAAGTTGGATCTAAATCGTCATTTTGTGCTAAGTAAGAAATCTGAATTCCTTTTCTGCTAACAACTTGCCCAGAATCTGGGACGTCTAAACCAGCAATGATGTTTAAAATAGATGTTTTACCACTACCATTTTTTGCAACAAATGCTACTTTTTGTTCTTTATTAATTCCGAATGAAATATCCTCAAAAAGGACTTTTTCACCATAGGCTTTTGAGATATTTTCTACAGATAAGTAATTCACTTCTTAAATTTTAAACAAAGAACTTAAAAACAAACTGAACAGAAGTATAGTTTGGTGTTTTTCTCTTTTAAAAATTGGGTTATTAGTACTATCTTGCAGTAATTATTAGCCTTTAGCCCCATGAAACAAAGAATTGTATACCTTATTTTAGCAGGACTTTTATGCAATCCTTATGTTAGCTTTTCTCAAGATAGCATTCCAATTTCTCCAGATTTAAATGAAGCTAATTTTTTAAAATTTCAAGATCATTTTTTCAAGGCATTAGCTCAAAAATCTATTTATAATTATAGAGTAGCAGTTTCTAATTTAGAAAAATGTAATGAGTTAAAACCTAAAGATATTTCTGTTCTGTTTGAATTGTCTAAAAACTATTTGATGATGAAAAGGTTTTTAGAAGCTGAAGAATATGCAAAACAAGCATTGGCTTTAGCACCAGAGAATTATTGGATTTTAGTACATTTATCTAAAGTATATGTTGCTTCAAGGAATATTAAAAAAGCAATTCTAACTCATGAAAAAATAGTAAAACAAAACCCAAAAGAGAGAGAGAAGTTGGTGTATTTGTATTTTCAAAATAATGATTTAGAGAAATCTAAAGAGCTACTATTAGTGTTAGAAAAAGAACATCAATTAACAGCAGGTTTAATTCATTTCAGAAAAGAGTTTGTAAAATCTAAATCAGTAAAAAAAATTAATAAAGTAAAAGGTTTACAAGAATTAATAAAGGATTTTGAAACAAATAAAAGTTTCGAATCGCTTTATAAAATACTAACTTTGTCAGCAAATTCAAACACCAATGTTTTGTTGTCTTATAGCCAAATAGGATTAGACCTTTTTCCGGCGCAAGCATTTGTGTATTTAATGAATGCAAGAGCATTAAATCAGAATCATAATTTTAAAAAAGCCATAGAAAAATTAACATTTGGCCTTGATTTTGTTATTGATAATAACAAATTAGAAGCTGATTTTTATGACGAGATTGCTAAAAGTTATAAGGGCTTAGGAAACGAAAAGGAAGCAATAAAACACAAAAATAAAGCGTTAGCATTACGTAAAAAAGATAGATAGAATGAGGTTTTTTAGATTGGCTTTAATAACAATGATCGTTTTTACATCTTGTAAATCTAATAGGGTTGCAATAGGAAGTTCTATAAAAACGGAATCTCTTTCTGCTAGAAAAATATCTAAGAAACATTTAGAAAGCTCGTTTGGTAAAAAAACGTTTGAGGCTAGACTTAAAGTGTCTTATCAAGATAACAACAACAAGCAGAAATTGAGTGTTAAATTACGTGTAGAAAAAGACAAGGTAATTTGGTTAAACGCTACTTATGTAGGAGTAATAGTTGCTCGGGTAAAAATTACACCAACATCGGTAAGCTATTATGAAAAAATGAATAAAACGTATTTTAAGGGAAATTTCGAATTACTTAAAAATATGCTGGGAACAGAAGTCAACTTTTCTCAATTGCAAAACATGCTTTTAGGTCAGACAATTTTTGATTTAAATGCTCAAAAATATAAAGCTGTTGTTGACAATGAAGCTCATTTATTAATGCCCGTTAAACAACGAGCCTTGTTTGATATTTTGTTTTGGATAAATCCAACACATTTTAAATTAGACAAACAAGAATTAAAAAGCAACCAAAAAAATCAAATCCTACTTGTTAATTATCATAGTTACACAACTATTGATGGAGAACTATTTCCAAAGAAAATAGTGATTAGAGCCAAAGAGAAAGGTAAGTTTACGAACATTAATATTGAGTATAGATCGGTAGTTTTTAATAAAAATATTTCTACACCTTTTAGAGTCCCAAAAGGATATAAACAAGTTGTTTTTTAATGAAAATTTCTAAACTTTTTTTTCTATTATTTTTTTCAATATCATTTTTCAATATTGGAGAACTTCAAGCGCAAACAAGAAAAGAATTAGAAACAACAAGAAAAAAACTAAAGCAAGAAATTGTTAAAGTAAACAAGTTGTTATTTGCAGCTAAAAAGAAAGGAAAAAACGCCTTAGATGATTTAAAAGATATTAACCAAAAAATAGCTACAAGAACAGATTATATTGCTTCAATTAACAAAGAGACCTCTTTGTTGTCTACAGAAATTAATCAGAACGGAAAAGAGATTGATAAGTTAACGAACCGCTTACAAGCGCTAAAAAAAGATTATGCTGAGATGATTTTTAAATCATACAAAAGTAAATCTAAACAAAGTCAACTGTTGTTTTTAATGTCTTCTGATAACTTTCAACAAGCATATAAACGAGTACAGTATATGAAACAATATACTGCTTTTCGTAAAAAACAAGGCGAAGAAATTGTTGTTCAAACGGACTTAATTAGAAAATTAAACGATTCTCTTTTATATAAAAAAGAGGTGAAAGACACGTTGATAAAAGTAGAAGAGATTGAAAAGAAAGAGATTGAAACAGATAAGAAAAGTCAACAAAAATTAATATCTCAAATTAAGCGACAAGAACGAAAATACACGCGTGATATTAAAGCAAAACAACGTGAAGAACGAAAAATTGCCGCTAAGATAGACAAGATTATTAAGGACGCCATTGCTAGATCAAATGCTAAAAAAGGAAACACAAAAGCAACGGGATTTGCATTAACTCCAGAAGCCAAGGCATTGGCTTTAAGATTTGAGCAGAATAAAGGAAAGTTGCCTTGGCCAGTTAAAAATGGTTTGGTTGTAAGGCGTTTTGGAACACAATCGCACCCCACTTTAAGAGGAATTACAATTACGAGTTCTGGTCTGCATATTGCTACAGATAAAGGAACAGTTGCGCAAAGTGTTTTTCAAGGAAAAGTGTTAGCTGTTCAGTTATTAACTGGTGGAAAAAAGGCAGTTTTAATTCAACATGGAAATTATATTACTACGTATAATAATTTAGAAACTTTATCTGTAAAAAAAGGTGATACAATTAGTACTGGGCAAGTTCTAGGAAAAATATTTACCAATAAAGTTACTGGTAAAACCACGTTAATTTTTGTGTTACATAAAGAAACACAAAGACAAAATCCATCAAGTTGGATTTTAAAGAGATAATTAGTTTTTCATAATCTTTTTCAGCACATTTTTACGAGTAATTACAGCCGAGGTTAATACACCAGAAAACAAAGCTGCCGCTACGCCTGCAGAAACAATATCTTGTCCCGTTAAATAGAAGTTTTTAATTGGAGTTCTTGGTTGTAAAAAGCGTTGTCTAAATCGTTTAGGTGTATGATCTAATCCATAGATTTCTCCTTTTTCATAATTCACAAAATGCTGAGTTGTTAAAGGAGTTGAAAGCTCGTAACAATCAATTTTTCCTTTTACTTGCGGAATTTGTTTGTACAGTTCTTCTAATAAACGTTGAGCTATTTTTTCTTTAAAACTCTCGTAATCTTCACCACGTTTCATCCATTTGCTGCCTTCCCAATTTTTAAATATTTCGTACGGTAATAAAGTGATAATATCAATGGTGCTTTTTCCTGGATATCTATTCGGCCAATCAGGGTCTTTTGCTGATGGAAACGAAACATAAACAACAGGAAATGGGCTATCAATGTCTTTTAAATATCTATCTACAGATGCATCATGATCTAAATCCTCAGGATAGATCCAAAGGTTTGTTTTGGGTAGTTTTAATTCGTTCGGAGATCCATTTAAGCCAATGTATAAACAAGCATGAGAAACTGAAGGCTTCACCTTTTCTAATTGTTTATTGAGTTTGTGTTTTACTACAGAGGTTTGAGGTAAAAGTTTTTTATAAGTTGTAATGATTCCTGTACCACTAATAATGTTTTTTGCATTAAAAACTTTTCCATCAGCCATTTTTACACCAACAGCCTTATTATTTTCAATAATTATTTCATCAACGGCAGCACTAATCAATATAGTTCCGCCTGCTTTTTCTATAACTTTATCTGTGGTTTTAGTAATTTGAGAAGAGCCTCCAACAGGAAAACTAGCTCCGTCAAAATAGTGCCTAGCAACAGAAGCATGCATGGTAAAACTACTTTGTTTTGGAGGTAAACCATAATCTCCATACTGCCCAGAAAGCACTTTTATTAATTCTTTGTTCTGTGTGATAGAACTTAAAACCTCATGTGTGGTTTTATCAGAAAATTTTAAAAAAGGTTTCCGCATTTTATTTCCAAATAGCGTACTTACTATTTTTGGAACAGCCTTTTCCATATAATAACTTTGACTTGCTTTTGTGGCTTCAAAAACTAAACTTACATAGTTGTCAATAGCTTCTTTTTCATCATGGAAATACTCGTACAATTTTTCTTTAAAATTGGTGGTCCCCTTTACAAAATCATAGGCTTTTTCTCCAATGATAATAGTATCATATACAGTTCCCATATCTGCCCATTTTAATTGGGCATTTGTAACATAATCGAATACTTTTTTTACAACAGAAGTTGGTCTTTGAACATCACCTATATAATGAATTCCTACATCCCATTCATACCCTTTTCTTTTAAAAACATGTGTAAATCCACCAGCTGTATAGTGTTTTTCAAGTACAAGAACTTTCTGTCCTTCTTTTGATAAAATTGCAGCTGCAGTTAAGCTTCCCATTCCAGAACCAATAATAATGGCATCGTAAGAATTAGCTAAGGTTGGATTTTTCTTGTAAGATTGAATCATAAAAATGAAGAAAGTATTAGTCTAGCTAATATACAATCTTAATTCTTAGAAGAAAAAGTAAAATGGGTTGTTAATTAAACAAGGCCTTTAACTCTGTGGCGTCATCTGGACTCATTTTACCAGATAAAATTAAGCTTAATTGTTTTCTGCGTAGAGCACCATCAAAACGTTCTATTTCTACGTCTGTTTCTGGAATAATTTGAGCCACAGGAACAGGGCTTCCAGTTTCATCTACAGCAACAAATGTATAGATGCCTTCATTGGCTCTAGTTCTTAAACCAGATTCTCTATCTTCAATCCAAACATCAACATACACTTCCATAGAAGATTTAAATGCACGAGAAACCTTTGCCTCTACAGTTACAACACTACCAACAGGAACAGCTTTTGCAAAAGAAACATGATTTACAGAAGCAGTAACAACAATTCTTCTAGAATGACGACGAGCAGCAATGCTACAAGCTCTATCCATTCTTGCCAGTAATTCACCACCAAATAAATTATTCAAAGGATTTGTTTCTGCAGGTAAAACCAAATCGGTTAAAATTGTTACAGATTCTTTTGGAGTTTTTGGGCTCATCGGAATTGAATTTTTAAATTATTCGCAAAGATAAGCAATAACAAATTAATGTTATTGAGGTATTCGTATTAAAAATTGAAAATTATTGTAATTTCTTCACTAATAACCAGGCGTCATCAGAATGATTGATTCTAATTTTACTTAAGTTTTTAAAAGCTTCAGCTCTAGTTTTAAAACTTGAATATGTTACCTGAGTAAGTCCATATTTATTGATCCCTATAATTTCTGCATCAAAACCTTTGGCTTTTAATTGCTTTAGTTTTTTGATAGCATTTTTTGGAAACTCAAATGCACCAGCAATAACATGAAAGTTTTTAGGTGCTTCTTTAGCTATATTTAGCTGAATTGTAGGTAATGGATTGCCAATAACAAAAGTTGCAGATTGTATTTTCTTCTCAACATCTAATTGTTGTTTCGCATATTGGTCTTTTAATTGATTGGTTTGGTAACCATTCCAACCAAATGCACCAACAGTTAATACTATTGCTGCTGCAGCGGCATATTTTAAAAACCCTGATGATTTTTTATTAGCAATAACAGGTATAATATTTTCAGCTTGTTTATTGTATGCTAAGCGTTTTACAGCAGGAGAGCTCACAGCACTCATCCCAAACGTTTCTGTTAAGTAATTGGTAGTAGCATTTGGTTCAAAAGTAATTTGTTGCTCTTTATTTAAAGAGATGCTACCAATTTTACCAATAAGTACAGACTCATTTTTTAATTGTGTATTCCAGTCAGTAACAATAGTAGCAATTTTTTCTACAGCTTTTTCAAAAGAAATATTTTCTGATGAAGCAATGTAGTTTGCCAATAATCCGTCATTATTTTTCAAAAGCGAATTGAATGTAATCTGCTTTGTTGGTGGATAAAATGTATGTGAAAAGTGATTCACTTTTGCAGAAATAGTATTGGTTACAAATCCTCCAAAATTCGGAACAATTACGCAATCGTATCTGTATAATAAATCGTTAATGTAGTTGCTTAAAGTCATAATAACAAAGTTAGTATTATTTTGGAAAAAATCCGAATGTAATTAGAAACTTATCAACAAAAATTTGTTGTACATTGAGTATCAAATTATTGCGTGTTGAAAAAAGAAAAATTACTTGCCATTTTGCGTTTGCAAAAGACAAAAGCCGTAGGCGATGTTTTAGCAAAAAAACTCATTGTTGCTACAGGAGATGTTGCTCAAATCTTCAAAGAGAAACCTTCAAACTTGTTGAAAATAAATGGAATAGGAAGGAATGTTACCAATCAATTATTCAATAAAAAAAACCTAGAGCTAGCCGAATTAGAAATGGAATATATTGAGCAAAACAACATTGCCTTTTCTTATTTCTTAGATAATGACTACCCAATCAATTTGCAACAGTGTATTGATGCTCCAATTCTATTTTTTAAAGATGGAAATATGGATCTAAATAATGATAGAATTATAAGTATAGTTGGCACTCGAAATATGACCTCTTATGGACGTGGTATTTGTCAAGAATTAATTCAAGGTTTAAAATCACACAACCCAATCATTGTAAGTGGTTTCGCTTATGGAGTTGACATTTGTGCGCATAAAGAAGCTGTGAAAAATGAACTTCAGACAATTGCTGTTTTGGCACATGGGTTTGATCAGATTTACCCTAAAGTGCACAAGAAATATATCAATCAAGTACATAAAAACGGTGGTTTTATTACTGAGTTTTGGCATGATGAAAACCCACTTAGAGAGAATTTTTTAAAACGAAATAGAATTGTAGCTGGAATTTCTCAAGCAACAATTATTATAGAATCCGCAGAAAAAGGAGGTTCTTTAGTTACTGCAGATATTGCCAATTCTTATAGTAGAGATGTTTTTGCAATTCCTGGAAGAACTACCGATTTATTTAGCAAAGGATGTAATCAATTAATAAAAACGAATAAAGCGGGAGTAATAACTTCTGCTGAAGACATCGCTAAAATGTTGAATTGGGATTTGTCAAAGTCGAAGAACTCTAGACCCTTGCAACAACAATTGTTTACCGAGTTGAATGATCAGGAACAAAAAGTGTATGATTACTTATTTGAAAACGGAAAGCAATTGCTAGATGTTATCGCTATTGAATGTCAAATTCCAACCTATAAATTGGCTTCTTTATTATTACAATTAGAAATGAAAAACCTAGTAAAGCCTTTACCCGGAAAGTTGTTTGAAGTGATGTAATTGATTCTGTTTTTTAGCTATCACAATAAAGAAATTACGATAGTTCTTTAAGGAACTGTTGTAATTCTTGACCCTTTTTAAGGTTTAATTTTTTTCTAATTCGATATCGAATAGATTGAACCGAGGCTGAAGTTACACCTCTAATACTAATAATATCCTTTATTGATTTATTAGCAAGTATTAAGCTACAAATTTCTCGTTCAGTTTTTGTAAGTGCAGGATACAATTCTATTAGTTTTTTCTCAAATCGAACATGAAGATTATCAAAGTCTTTGTCTAAAACAGATTGACTAGACTCTTTATTAATTTGATTATTCAATTCTATAGTAAGTGCATTTAAATCATTAAATATAGAAGAAGTATCCCCTTTTTTTAACAACTTAGTAATAAATGAAAAAAGGTTTTTTTTATTAGAGAGGTTAATTGCTTTTTCATTAATAATTCGTTCTGATTCACTTCTATTAATTTTTAATTTTTGCTCAAGAACTTGAGCTAGTAACTCTTTATTTTCTAGCCTAGTTTCAACAATCTTTCTCTTATGTTTTAAAACATAAAAAAGGGCAACCCCAATTAAAAGAAAAAGAAGAAGCAATAATGAATAAAATTTCGTTTTGTTTTTCTCGGATTCAGCAATCAATTGTAAATTCTTCTCTTTTGAAGAAAATTGAATACTGTCAATAACTCGTTGGTTTTCAAATTCTTTATTTAATAGCAACGTCGTAATTTCCCGTGTTTTTCTACTACTAAAAACAGAGTCATTTGTGTTTTTATAAGCTCTATAATCACTTAAAGCATTTTTATAATCTTTTAAATAATAATAAATTCGACTTCGTCCATTATGACTCAAAGAAAGCTGCCTTATATAACCTTGCTCTTTTGAAATAGCTATTACAGAATCAAAGTATTTGATAGATGTCTTATATTCTTTTAGTTTTTGATACCCTCTTGCAATGTTGGCATATCTCGTAGCAAGTGAAGATTTATTATCTACTTCTTTTAAATATATTAAGCTCTCTAAATTTACTTCATTGGACTTTGCGTATTTTTTTTGATAATAATACAAGCTTGCCAAGTTACCTTTTACACCTAAAATTTCTTCTTTATTATTGAGTAAAGTAAATAGTTTTAACGCCAGTAAATATTCTTTTTCCGCATCATTATACTTTTTTTGTCTTCTATAAATTACTCCTAACATAGAATGACTTCCTGCCAAACCTAAAGTATCATTTAATTGTACTCTTAGAGCAATCGCTTTTTTTAAATAATTGGCAGACTCATCATATTGTATTTGATAACGCATAACAATTCCAATACTATGGTAGTTTTCAGCAATTTTTAAGGAGTCATTATGTTTTTCATGAATTTTCAATGATTTTAAATGAAACTCTAAGGCTTGAACATGATTAGATTTCATTCGTTCTAATGTACCCAAGCGCCCATAAATGGATGCTTTTAAGCGTTCATTTTCTAAAGTTTCAGCTAAGTTTAATACATCTGTAAACAAAACTCTAGCTTTTTCAATATTAGATTTTAGATAAAAATTTGCAGAATCTATTTTTTGTTGAACTAGTAAAGTATTCTTAGAATCTTGAGCAAGAGCAGTATGTGAATTTAATATTGATATGAAAAATAATATAAAAAATAAGAGGGAAGAATAACATTTCATAGGGCAGTTGAAATTGACGTTTCACAAATATAACAATAACATAAAAACAAAGAAGTATATAGCAAAGTTCTTCTTTTTAAGTGTTTGCTAGATTTTGTCACATGTGAAAACCCTTTAGTTTTATCATAACAAGGTATATTTACTTAACTAATCTAACAAAACATAATTATGATCCCCAACCTTTACTTACATCATTGCATGAGTATTTCTTTTTTTTAAATCTCATAGATTTTAAACGGCACCTTTTTAGGGTTCAAAAAATAGACAGCACTAAATAATTTAATGTTCAAATAAAAATTATGAAAGCAAAATACTTTTTATCAATACTAACTGCTTTGGTTGTTGGTTTTAATTCTCAAGGTCAAACAATAAAAGAAATAACCGCTACAGTTGATGTAGATACTTTACTTAATAACGGACCTAAAGATAATCGTATAAGTATAGCTATTGCCAACCTTACTAATAAAGAAGGCACTAGTACTTATAATACTAAAGAAGATTTGAATGCTGGTATTGCTCCTCTTTTAGCATATTTTGATATAAATAATCCAAATAATAAAAGTGGGTTTTCTCATTACAGTAATTTCTTTAATGTGTATAGTGTATATTTTCCTAACCCTTTAGTTTTTGAAACCATTCCTAGCTTTTATCAAACAGCAAATGGGGTAAGGGACGAATTGTTTTTACCATGGACAAATGAAGACAGAGGGTGGATAACCATGCTATACTCTTTTAAAGGCGGTGGCGGTGGCGGAGCTGGAGTTAATAGAGCAAGTAGAACGGGGTTTGCTCAGCTATATGGCCTGGAACCACACACGGTATTTCATGAATTTAATCACACTATGGCTGGATTGTCAGACGAATATACAACTCCTGGAGGATGGAGTAATTATGTTCCAATAGAAGGACCCAATTTAACAGGTCAGAGTTTTATTGATGATATTCCATGGAGAAAATGGATTAATCCAGATTTTCCTTTACCCACTCCATATACTGCTACTTATACAAACGATATTGGATTATTCCAAGGTAACATTTCAGGTTATTTTGGAAGTTATCGACCTACAGCAAAATCCTGCTATATGGGCGCCGGTGGTTTTGGAGATAATTATGGGCAAGAAATGTGTTCGGTATGTTTACAGCGATTTGTTACGATGCTTTATCAGTATGTAAATGTAATTGAAAATCCAATGCCTGCTTCACAAGAGATTACCGTAAATGGTAACGAGACCATTACATTTTCAGCAGACATTGTAAAACCAGAGCCTAACACCCAGAAATACCAATGGTTCGTAAATGGTGTATTGTATCAAGAGGATGTGGAATCAATTGATGTTACCTTTGGTGTATGTAATGATTATACGGTAGAATTGGTAGTTACAGATGAAACAGATTTTGTTCGTTATGATGAAAAATTTAAGGAGCTGTATCCAGAGCCTAAACAATCGCATATTTGGACTATTAATCAAGCTGCAGTAAGTGATTACAACCTTTCAGTAGTTACAACAATAACAAATGCAGACTGTACTGGTTTGGGTAATGGAACTATAATTGTTGCTCCAACTGGAGGAATCGGACCGTATGAAATTTTCCTTGATGGACAAGTCAAGACAAGTTCAATTACTGATCTTTCTCCTGGAACATATTCACTTACTGTTGCTGATGTAAATGGGTGTAGTGTAAATAAGCAAATAGAGGTTGGTCAAGAACCAATATTAGATTTTGATATTATTAGTAGCCCCAATGCTAGTCAATGGAATCTTTCTGCATGGAATATCAAAGAAGATAATAGCCCTGTAAATGAAGCAGCAATCGAATATCTTTGGTCAACAGGATCAACTGCACCTTCAATTCAAGTTTCAGCAGGAACCTATAGTTTAAAAATTACTTCCACAGCAACTGGATGTGAAGTAACTCGTGAAGTCTCGATTTCGGAAGTTTCAATCCCTATAGGTGTTTTTTCAATTGCCAATCATGTATCTAATAATGAGAATAATGGTAGTATTTCTTTAGAGCTAAGTGGAGGCCTGAAACCCTATGAAGTTTTATGGTTCGAAAAACTATTTACTGATCAAACAAGTCCAAACGCAAGTCAAGTGATTTCAAGTGGGTACACAAACCAACATGAACCAGTTAGAGCGTTTGATAATAGTGCTGATTACACAAATATGTGGGCAGCGAATTTTAATGGTAGTAATTATATTGGTTTTGATTTTGAAAAAAGCACTGAAATTGAAGCATATTCCATTACCTCAAATGATGATGTTAAAGGAAGAGATGCTAAATCATGGGTTTTGCAAGGCTCAGACGACGATTCTAATTGGATAGATATTGAAACAATTAGTAATTTTGAATTTCCTGAAAGAGAACAACGGTTTGAATTCATGTTAAGTCAACCAGCTTCCTATAGATATTTTCGATTACGCATTACTGAAAATTGGGGTGATGGCTGGCTAGCCATAAAGGAAGTGGAATTTGCAAAATTTGTATTTAATGAAATGCCACAATTAGAAAATAAGATTGAAGCAGTTAATCTACCATTAAGATTTTATAAATATCAAGTAAAGGATGCAAACAGTAGTTTTATCGAAGAAATTATAGAAATCAAAGAAGTAACAGTTTCTTTACAACCAATTGAAATTAGTCAGCTAGGAAATTATCAAGTTCAGATAAATAACCCTAATCCTAATTTCACTTACTATTGGGCATCTAACCTTGATATGACAGGAAAACTTCATAAAGGTACAAGTTTTCAGCCAGAAAACTCAGGTCAATATTATGTGCAGGCTTATGAAGCTTCGTTATCATCTATTGCGTCAAAAGCTAAAGGATTTGCTATTACAATGCCAGATTCGCCTGAAGTTATTGAAACTGGAGGTATGCTATCCATCGTTAATCCTAAGGTAGGTTATGAGTATGTTTGGTATGATCAATCCAAGAGTGGAGTAGAACTTCATAATGGTAATACGTTTACACCAACAGGTGATGGGTATTATTATGTAGCGGCCCGTAAACCTTTACAAGAGATTACTCCTATAGATCCAAGTACAATACCAGGAGTTCAATTTTGGATGGATGCCTCTGATTTGGATGCAGATGGAGTAACAGACGAGCCAAAGGAAAATAGCGTGACTTATGACTGGTTATTTAAAGAAGGTGGTAAATGGAATGAAGGCGAATGGTTTCTTTATTTAGGGAATTATCAAAATGGCTTAGGAGTAGAAGATTATGGTTCTGTTTGGTTTCGAAGACTTTCAGAAGGTTTTGACAGAAGGCTTAGAACCATTATCCTTGCTTATCAAGAAAATGAATTGTCTGTTGCCGGAACCGCTCCATTTTATGGGTTAGACAAATTCATACCAAAGCATACGGATTCTAGTCAACTTTTTGCCGACCCCACGCCTTCAACTAATTTGGATGGACGGGTGTATCTTAATGGCAAACAGGTTGATCCATTTACAACAGCAAACCCGATGGATTTCATAGTTCTTTCTACCGTTTTAACGGAGCTAAAAATCAAAGATGTTCGAGAGACTAACCCCGAATGGGAAGGGAAGCTCGGAGAGCTGATTATCTGGGACGTAGAGTTGACAGAAAACCAAATTATTGGTGTTAATGAATTTTTAAGAAGAAAATGGCTTAGTACAGCTCACCTTGAAAGCGCACGAGTTAAAACTGAATGGGGCACGGTTCTTAATGTTTCAGATCACACTAGTGAGAAGTTTAGTATTTATCCTAATCCAACAAGCAATACGATTAATATAAAATTAGAAAATAAAAGTAATTATACAGTTAGTTTACACAATATATTAGGCTCGTTATTAATTCATAAGGAAAACGCCACAAGATTAGAGCTCAACAGTTTTGAAAATGGTGTATATTTTTTAACTATTAAATTTCACAACTCAACTAAAACAAAAGTTATACGTAGAGTGATAGTTCAAAAATAAGTACTTACTCGTTTATCTGTTTTATTGGTAAACAAGATTTTTCATGGATAACAAGAGTGTTATCTTTTATCACTATTTTTGATTGAAAAATCACCTAAAATGTCAATTGAAGAAAAATTAATGTCTCAAAAAAAACCAGCATTTCCAGTAAATGAAAAGCTGAATAACTACTTGGTTGAGCATAGTAGAGCTATTAAGATTCCTGTTTTTTATGATGATTTATTGCGCTTTCAAGGCTCAGTTGTAGTGTATGACAAATATGATGAAGACACCTTATGGGTACGAGCGTATTATGATGAACACGAAAGAAAAGAAATTGATTTAAGTCTAAAAAAAATCTATACTATTTTACATTCTAATGGTAATGAAGATACAATTCCATATTTAAATGTTGATGCTGTAGATTATTGTACGTTTGGTAATTCAAAGCCTTTTCGAATAAAAATAAGAAATGTATTAAATGACAATTACATTTATTTTTATGTAAAAAAAACAGATGCCTCTCGTGTGTATGGACTGGAATTAGAGCATATTCTTTCTCCAGATCATTTAAACTTTTTAGTGTATAAAAACACCTTGATTGAAGAACACATTACGGGAATTCCTGGAGATGTATTTATTAAAGATATGTTACCCAATTGTACGGAGCCAGAAAAGGCACAAATAGCAAAAGAATTTGTAAAGTTCAATGAACGCTGTATGATTCGTTTATTGGGAGATATGCGTTCTTATAATTACGTGATTGTACCAACGCACGATTTTGATCATGTGGTTTATAAAATTCGTGCTATAGATTTTGACCAACAGTCTTTTGAAGGAAAATTAAAAGTATACAACCTTCAGTTTTTTAAAGAGAACCGTAAAATGGTAGAAATGGTAGGCAATAAGCTGTTGCCAACATCTATTGAGCAATACAAAGTTGAAGAGCGGTCTATTATGGCAAAACGAATGATTAGTTCTTATGATAGAATTTCAGATTTGATTGATTGCATGAAAAATGACAGCATCTCTTATGATAAAAATATTGAAAGATTAAAAAAAGAAGTTTTCACCTTCACAAATGATATCGCTTTTAAGAAATGTAAAAACATGGGAGAAATTTTAGAAACTATCTTAGTTTTTGTCAAGCGAAATTATTTAGATATCAGTACGTATTAATGTTTCTTTTTTGACCTAATACTCTCAATAACAACCGTAGACAAAATAAACATGCCGCCAAAAAAGGTGTTCATTGTTGGAATTTCATGTAAGAAAAAGAAGGCTAGAATAATTCCGAATATTGGTTGAATACTACTGATAATACTTGCTGTTGAAACCGAAAAATAAGAAAATTTCTTCACCATAATTGTGTGCCCAATAGCTGTAGTTAATAAAGCTAGTAATAGCACATATGGATATTGAGTTTCTATATTTGAAGTGTCCATCATAAATAATGTTGGTACAAGCAAAACAGTAATCATTAATACCTGATAAAACATTAACATAGTTCCATTATACTTAGCTACTTGTTGTTTCATAAGTAAGATTCGCAAAGAATAACATAAGGCAGAAATTAATCCTAAAATGATTCCTTGCACATGAGAACTTTCTAGATTAAATTCTGGCGCTAAAATGTAAATTCCGAGTAAAACAATTCCACCTAGTAAAATATGAGTCGGGTTGAATTTTGTTTTGATAAAGAAAGGTTCTAATAAAGCCGTAATTACTGGAAAGGTATATAAAGACAACATTCCTAGAGCAACATTAGAGAGTTTTAACGCGTAAAAATAGGTAATCCAATGGATAGCCATAAAGATTGCTCCTAGCACAAATATGAGGAAGTCTTTTTTCGAGTTTATTTTTAGATTGATGTTTTTAAACCTGCAATATCCATAAATAAATAGCATTGCTAAAGAAGATCGCCACCAAACAATTACTGGAGGAGGCATATCTATATATCTTCCTAAAACTCCAGAAGTACTTATAAATAATGTCGCCAATAGCAGCTCAAAAATATGTTTTAGGTGTGAATCCTTCATTGGTGTATATTTTTTTTTGAGTTGATTTTCCGAAGAATAAACGTAGACAATATATACATCAAACTTGGAATTGCAATCCAAATAAATTCACTTTTAAGGACTCTAAAACCTCGTTCGCTAAAAAAGCGTTCAATTCCAATTGGAGAAACTTGTATGGGTCTCCAAGAAAAGAAATGGCGTGTGTTATCAAATGGAGAAAAGAAAGCAATACCTCTTCCTCCAGAAGTCATAGCATCTAAAACTCCATGAGAAGCTGTACATAAAAAGAAAAACAATATGAAAAGCATTCCCTTTTTTGTAGCAAACTGTTTTTTGTAAAAAATCAAAGTAATTATAACTCCAAAAATCAATGCAAAAAGTAGTGAATGAGAAAAACCACGATGTCCCCAAAAACTACTGTATTCAATTCCGAAGCTAAA
>Ga0209292_1000254_pt1 | contig 75044 bp, 66 predicted proteins | sample GOMGulsemesocosm_2_FD_184634 | JGI IMG/M metagenome (GOLD analysis project Ga0209292, IMG submission 184634) | Methane-oxidizing microbial communities from mesocosms in the Gulf of Mexico - GOM9C Gulf of Mexico (SPAdes) (version 2) | ecosystem: Environmental > Aquatic > Marine > Cold seeps... | reverse complement strand
AAAATAATTAATTAATTCAGCCGCCTTTTGCGGTTGTTCCATATGCACATGATGGCCACCTGTGAGTTCGACATTAGAAAAGTTCTGAAATAAGTCGCCAAAGCTTTTAATGCCCGAGCTAACCATATCTATACCGTCACTGCCGTAAATGAGCTGTACTGGACATTTAATATCACGAATAAATTGCTGAGCTTGTTTTAACGTTAACCGATAAGGAGAGGTATTACGCAAACGAGCATCAGATCGCCAACGATAACCTCCCACTTCTTTTATAAGTCCGCGTTCAACAATTAATTTAGCATGGTCAAATTGAAGATCTGAAACACTAACCCGTGCGTTGATGGCTGAATCAATGCTAGCATGGTAGCGCTTTTTCTTAGTTCCACCTTGTTTGTTATAGAGTGCACTCCCCTTAAAGCGACTCAGCATACCATCACGTAACTGTTGAGTTGTCTGTTCTGCCTCATTGCTAATAAAGCCAATAGAGTCAATTAAGGTCAATGATTTTACCTTTTCAGGAAAAGCGGCAGCGAATGCGCTCGCTACCATTCCTCCCATAGAGTGAGCAACAATATCAACTTGTTGCCATTGGTTTACTTCAAATAATTGTACTAAATCATAAACCCAATCAATAAAATGATAGTGTGCGTCTAAGCTTCTATGACTTGAATTGCCATGGCCGGGCCAATCAATGGCAATCACTCGTTTATGACTTAATTCGCTTTCAAAGTAAGGCATTAATGGTAAAAAGCTGGCGGCATTATCTAACCAACCATGTAGGCATAAAACCACATTGTCTTTCGATTCTTTATCACCACAAGCAATACCTTGTAGAGCCATAGTTTCAAAAGAATATTTAACCTCTTCTAACGTATTTATCGTTGACATTCAATGACCTTAATGATTTTTTTTAGCTGTTTTATAAAGAGAATATAACGCAATTAACGCTAACGAAAACCAAATCAATACCCATATAAACTCAGGTATAAAGGTCATATTAGCCAAAGCTGCACCGTCACCTAGATTACGTCCATCAAGTAAGTAAGATGGACTAGATAAACTATTTAATAATATTAACAATCCAAATAACTGCATTAATCGTTGCAAATAGTGAAGTTTTCTTAGTTTAATTGTTAGCAAGAATAAAGCAGCGAGAACAGCTAAAATAAACCAAGTTAAAACATCACGCCCCCAAAAAATAATAGAGCTAACGATTAACAAAAATATCAACACTGAAAAACCTTGGGCTGTGCGCTGATGGGTACTCGCTAATCTATATATTCCCCAACCCCAAAGGGTTGCTCCTGCATACCCAGCAAAACTAATGGCAAAACCAATACCACCTTGGGTTGTACATAAACCTGCGCCATTGGCGAATAACTGAATTCGCAGGACACTACCACCAGTTAGAATCGCGGCAATGCCATGACTAATTTCATGAAAGTAACTTTCGAGCCAATTAAAGGGAATAGCGACCAACGGCAGTTGTTTAATAACAACTGCCGTTATCAGTAAAATAAAAAAGTGATATTTTTTCCAGAGTCTGGATGTTCGCTCTGAGGATAAATTAGACATTAAGGGTTCTTTGTAGTTATGCAGATAAAAGGTAATAACAAAATCAGGTGCTTTTAAGCGAAAACATCAACACCAAATAATTGTTGTACTGACTCTCGTTGCGCTAAATTACCGACAGCTTGATAACTTGCCACTGCGGTTTCATTTTTAGGCGATGGTTGATCTTGAGCTGCGCGGGAAAAAGTATTGCTACTGACTGTAAGCTTAGTAGTATTCGCTTCAAATTGATTTTTTTCAAACTGTGCTATGGCTTGCTGATCAGCAGAAATGCGTTGGTTGGCCTGCTTGTTTAATAGTTTTTCTTGCTCTGTTTTTGAAACGTCGACAGGATCAACGGAACGCACCAAAGGTTTTTTTGATGTATTTGTTTGATTAGTTAAACCAAAAACTGAATTTTGACTAGAAGTGCTAGAGATATTCATATACTCATGTTACCTCAAAATACTCGTTTCAGCGAGAATTAAAAGGCTTAGAGGCAAGGTATTGATTGAAGATAATGGTTGTTCCCTTGTCGAAATCAATAACACAGCATATAAGCCTTTAAAACTCGCCCAGCGGGGACGCCTGATAAAATAATGCTCGTCGTTGCTCCTTTTTTAAGGACGCTACATGGATGTAGCTTATTAGAGAATGCAGGAGCATATTCTCCTGAACAACCATTAATAAAAACAAGCGCCTTGATCATATATTTCTCAGGAGTCCTGAAACAGGCATTTTGAGGTATCATGAGTATAAATTTAATTTAACAAACTATTCTCTTCCCGGCAATTTTTTCCATGAAACCGTATCACGAACATAAACTGGCTGAGCATCTTCAGCTGCTACACCCTTACCTTGTTCAAGTTCAGTAATACCAATAGCTAGCATTGCTTCAGCGCTAGGAAATAAAACATCAGGCGTACCGGTATTACTTTTTAATGACGATAATTGTTCATTGTAAGCATCCCAACCAGTGCCAACACCATATTTAACCTTGTTAACAACACTTGATAAATGCTTGGCTAATTGTTCAGGAGGTAGTACAGCTTCTGCACATTGGGGCTGCATAATATTATGCTCATCAAGCACAAAACAGCCGTTATATATCTCTCCCATACGGGCATCAATGGCAGCAATAACACTGGTTTGTTGCCCTTGCATTTTTCCTTGCACCTTTCCTTGCATAAATGCTAGCTGAGCCATCGCTTGTAAACTTGATACGCCAACAACAGGTATGCTTGCGGCAAAAGCCAAACCTTGTGCAACACCAACACCGATACGTACACCAGTAAAACTGCCTGGGCCTCGACCAAAAATCAAACCATCGCATTGTGATAACTTTATACCGGCTTCGGTTAATACGGAATCAACCATTGGCAACAATTGCAAACTATGGGATTGTGGGCATAAATCATAACGGCTATAAAGCTTACCGTTAACTTGTAATGCAACTGAACAAGCTTCAGTTGAAGCATCAATGGCTAAATAATTCACTACTAATTTCCTTAAACACTATCTATTAAACTATTCTTTTAACTAAGCTTTCAAAGTACTCTGTTACACTATACTCTCTAAGAACTTGGCGGCTTGCACTAAATCTCGGCTACGTTTCATTTGAGGTAAACTTTTTAAAAAGGTTTGTCCATAAGGGCGATTGACTAGCCGGTTATCACAAATCACCATAACACCACGGTCGCTAACATCACGAATAAGCCGACCAACCCCTTGCTTCAGCGCAATAACTGCTTGCGGTAATTGTATTTGAGCAAACGCATCACCGCCTTGCCTTCTAACATCTTCACAACGTGCTTGTAATAATGGGTCATCCGGAGAGGCAAAAGGAAGCTTATCAATAATAACACAGGTTAGCTTATCCCCTCTAACATCAATGCCTTCCCAAAAGCTCGCCGTGGCTAATAATACTGAATCATCATTCTCAACAAATTGCTCAAGCAATACGCGTTTGGCCATCTGCCCTTGTACCAATAAAGGATTATCAATACTATCGGCTAATGCTTCCGCCACTTGGTGCATCACTCGGTAGCTAGTAAATAACATAAAGCAGGCACCTTTACTGGCGACAATTAAAGGTTGTGCTAATTTTGCTAAATGTGCAGCACGGTTTTTATCATTCGCTTCAGGTAAATAACGCGGCACAATAAGCTGAGATTGCTGTTGATAATCAAAGGGACTTTCTAACAATAATTGACTTGCTCCTTGCAAACCTAAATGCTGAGCAAAGTGATCAAAACTGTTGTCAACCGCAAGTGTTGCAGAGGTAAATATCCAGCCAGCACCAGACTCTTTCACATAGGTACTAAACTTATCGGCTACGCTTAACGGTGTTTGATGTAAAACCACATGACGAGGTGTTGTTTCGTACCAAAAACTCATGCCATTAATATCAACATTCACCATCACGTCATATTGGGCTAACAAATATACGGCCCTATCAAAGCAATTATCAATTGCCTCATTGCGTGAAACGCAAAGCTTAATGACTTGATAGAGAAAATCTAAATCAACTTTTAAGCGTTGGAATTTTTGCACAAATTGCTCTTGTTGACACTTTTCGCGCCAGTTGCCACGTTCAGGATCATACTTAAATAATAAGCGAAATTCTTGACAGGTTTTTTGTAATTTATCTGCAGCCAAACCTAATTGCTTTACATCGGTTAATTTACTGCGATATACCTGCAAAACATCACCACATAAATCCACTAATTGCTTAGTAGAGAATGCTTCACCAAAATAATCACTGGCGATATCACCTATTTGATGTGCCTCATCAAAAATCATAACTTGTGCTTTAGGAATTAATTCACCAAAACCTGTGTCTTTGAGTGCCATATCAGCAAAAAACAAATGATGATTCACCACAATTAAGTCAGCGTCTATGGCTTTTTGTCTTGCCCTAACTAAATAGCATTGCTCAAAATCAGGACAGTCTTTCGCTAAACAATTATCTAAGGTGCTGGTAATAAAAGGAAAAACACCAGAGTCTTCAGTTACATTCACCAATTCGCCAATATCACCTGTTTGGGTACTATTGGCCCATGTTTTCACTTTCACTAAATCGGTTAAGGTATTTGCATCAAGCTGACCGCGGGTTTCTTGATATTGCGCTAATCGATAACGGCACAAATAATTCGCTCGCCCTTTTAATAAGGCAATTTGCGCATTACTGGCTAAAGCTTTTTTTACCAGAGGGATATCTTTATGAAAAAGCTGCTCTTGCAGGTTTTTAGTACCCGTTGAGATGATGATTTTTTTATCTTCAGCCGATGATTTAATGCTAAGAAAAGCAGGAATTAAATAGGCAAAGGTTTTTCCTGTCCCTGTGCCCGCCTCAACAATAAGCGAAGACTGCTTTTCGATCGCTTGGGCAACGCCCATTGCCATATCAGTTTGTGCTTGGCGAGGAGAGAAACCATCAATGGCTTTAGCTAGCGTGCCATTTTTAGAAAAAGCTTGGGCTACAGACGTCATGAATAGCGAGTAAAATTAAATGAGAAGTAATAAAGAAGAGAATTATACTGCTTTACTATCAAACATAAAGATCTAAATGTTTTACTTCCTGTTTAGATTTAGACGCCGCATCAGAATTCGAGTCAGCTGATTGCTCATCGGTAATTTCATCTTGTGGCTCAGCAGATTTGGACTCTTGTTCATTTTCTATATCCGCTTCATTATCAGCCTGCTTTTTAACAAAGTAATAATCGTGGTTTTCAAGATGATCAGGATCTTCTTTTAGTTTATTGGTTCCGGCTTCTTTGAGCAACGCCTTAACCTTCAAGCTTGCTGGCTTAATTGGTACCGGTATAAACCGAGTTAACTGCGTAGTAAAAATATCCATTATGCCACCGTATAACTTAACATAGTTATCTGCCTATTTTATCGACAAATAAAATAAAAGCTTTAATTAAAAGCTTTAACTAAAAAAAGAGTAATAACTCTAAGTACGTACCATATAAATATTAGTTATAAAAAACGACTATTTATTTCTTGCAGCTTAATAGCTTTATCAGTACTGTACCTCCATAGAGAATATAAAACGTATCTTATTACATAGAGTTTAACATATTATGAATATTAACCTGAATAACCGACATCACCACCATCATATGGACTAGTCCATTCAGGTTTAGCTTTATATAAAATATAAAGAAAAATCACGATGGGCTACAGCCTTTCGTGGAGTTAAACTAAATAACCAAATTTATAAACCCCCGAAAGAGCTAAAAATCTTTCGGGGGTTTTTCGCATTTTAGCGAATTGAAAATTGTATATACATATTTTTGAATAACAACTTTTAAGTATTAAAAAATTTTAATTAGGAATCAAACAAGATGACAACATCAGAGCCACGTTTACGCATAGCTATGCAAAAATCAGGACGCCTTAGTGACGACACTCAAAAGTTACTTAAGGGTTGCGGCCTAAAACTTAATGTTAGCGACCGTCGCTTACTTGCTCATGTTAAAAATATGCCTATTGATATTATGAGAGTACGTAGTAGCGATATTCCTGGCCTTGTTATGGATGGTGTTTGTGACTTAGGCATTGTTGGTGATAATACCCTCGAAGAAGAAGAATTATCACGTGCACTTATTGGCAGCAAAAACAGTTACATTAAAACCACACCATTAAACTTTGGAGGCTGTCGTTTTTCAATCGCCATGCCTGAAGAATTTGAATACACAGGTTTACAGTGTTTAGATGGTTTACGATTTGCAACTACCTACCCTCAGTTATTAACTCGCTTTGCTAAAGACAACGGCATTAACGTTGAGTTTTGTTTATTAAAAGGCTCTGTTGAAGTTGCCCCAAGAGTTGGTTTAGCCGATGGTATTTGTGATCTAGTGTCTACCGGTGCAACGCTTGAAGCGAATGGTTTAAAAGAAGTTGCTGAAGTATTTCGCTCTAAAGCATCACTTATTCAACGTTCTGAGCCCTTAGGTGACGAAAAACAAGCTATTTTAAATACCCTACTTCCTCGTATTAATGGCGTTATGAAGGCAAAAGAAAGCAAATACATTATGCTACACGCGCCAAAAGATAAAGTTAGTGAAGTTAGCGCCTTAATGCCAGGCAAAGAAACACCTACAGTGTTACCACTTGCTGGTCGTGATGATTTAGTTGCTGTACATGTTGTGGCAACGGAAACCTTTTTCTGGGAAACAATGGAAAGTTTGAAAGCGCTAGGCTGTAATTCTATCCTAGTTATGCCTATAGAAAAAATGATGGGCTAATCCGCGTTATAATAGAAATTTCCGCGGCATTGTCTACGTTGTTCGTTACCATCACTTAGTGTACTAAGCTCAGGAAACTCACAACTTGACAGCTTTGCTGAAGTCTCAATTATTTAACGGAACTGAGAATATTAAGTAGTAACGGTTTAGAGAAAATTATGAATACTCAAATGATCAATTGGCAAGAAATATCTGAGCAGCAAAAAACTGATGCGCTTGCACGTCCTGCAATTGCTGATAATGCCTTGTTATCAACACAAGTCGCTAACATTTTATCGCAAGTCAAAAAACAGGGTGATAAGAGTCTTTTGGCCTTAACCGAACAGTTTGACGGTATCGCCTTAACCACGCTAGCTGTTACTGCAGAGCAAGTTAAACAAGCAAGATTAGCGTTAACTGAGAAGCGCTTAAAAGCAATCAACACGGCGTATTCGCAAATAAAAAGTTTTCACAGTGCACAAACACCTGAAGATATTTTTGTTGAAACTTGTCCTGGTGTTCGTTGTACCTTAAAAACAGAAGCAATTGAAAGTGTCGGTTTATATATTCCGGCAGGCTCAGCGCCCTTACCTTCAACTGTACTCATGTTAGGTGTACCCGCTCAATTAACAGGCTGTAAGCGTACTGTACTCGTTTGCCCACCAGATAAAAATGGTCAATTAGCCAATGAAGTATTAGTTGCGGCAGAACTTTGTGGAATCACTGAGATTTATACTATTGGTGGTGCACAAGCTATTGCTGCCTTAGCATTTGGTACAAAAAGTATTCCTGCAGTAAATAAAGTGTTTGGTCCAGGTAATCGTTATGTTACTGAAGCAAAAAAACAACTTTCTCAACAGGTAGCAGGTTTTGCAATTGATATGCCTGCTGGTCCTTCAGAAGTATTAGTACTTGCAGATAAAGATGCCAACCCTGCTTTTATCGCCGCGGATTTACTTTCACAAGCTGAACATGGCGCCGATAGCCAAGTTATTTTATTAACCGATTGCGAGCAATTAATCGCTAAAGTTAGTCTTGAGCTTGAAAAGCAAGTTTCCGTTTTATCAAGACGTGAAATAGCCGAGCAAGCACTCAAACAGTCGCGCTTAATTTTAACAAAAGATTTAGCGCAAGCAGTTGCAGTATCTAATCGTTATGGCCCTGAGCACTTAATTATTCAAACTGAAAACCCGCAAGCATTGTTAGCCAATTTACGTAATGCAGGTTCTATTTTTGTTGGTGCTTACACACCAGAGTCCGCAGGTGATTATGCCAGTGGTACCAATCACGTATTACCCACTTATGGTTATTCAAAAGTGATCAGTAGTTTATCTTTAGCCGATTTTTCACGCCGCTATACAGTACAAGAAATCAGTAAAACGGGTTTGAGCAATTTAGCTGAATGTATTATTGAACTAACTGATGCTGAAGGTTTAGATGCTCACCAACGTGCGGTAACTATCCGTTTAGAAGAAAAGGTCTAACCTCATGAGCACTGCACTAACGTTAATAGAAAAATTAGCCCGTGAAGAGCTGGTTGATATGGTGCCTTACCAATCTGCACGTCGACTCTTTGCCAGTGGTAATGCTGAACAAACAAAAAGTAAAGTATGGCTAAACGCCAATGAAGCACCTGGCACAGGTGATTATCAAATAAACAGTGAAAACATCAATCGTTATCCTGACTTTCAACCAGATAACTTATTGAATGCCTATAGCGATTACTGTGGCCTTGAACGTTCACAAATATTAGCCACTCGTGGCGCTGATGAGGGTATAGAGCTGATCATTCGTAGTTTTTGCCGTGCGTATCAAGACAGTATCTTAATTTGCCCACCGACTTATGGCATGTACGCCATTAGCGCTGAAAATCACGGTACTGGTATTGTGAAGGTTCCATTGCAGAACTCTTCTCAAGGGATGCAACTAAACCTTGACGCATTATCGTCACAAGTGGGCCAAGTAAAAGTTGTATTTTTATGCTCACCGGGTAATCCTACTGGCAATTTATTATCGAAAGAAGCAATTATCACTGCTATCGAATTGTTTAAAGACAGTGCCATCGTGGTTGTTGATGAAGCTTATATCGAGTTTTCACCAGAGCAAACCTGCACTGATTTAATTGCCAAATACGACAATGTTATTGTCCTAAGAACCTTATCTAAAGCGTTTGCTTTAGCAGGTTTGCGCTGTGGTTTTACCTTAGCCAGTAAAGAGGTTATTACCTTACTCAGTAAAGTGATTGCCCCTTACCCAATTTCAGCGCCCGTCGCAGAAATTGCCAGTAAGGCATTAAGTACAGAATTAGACATAATGGCGCAACGAGTACAAAGCTGTAAGAGTATTAAAGCGTCATTATCAACGTGGTTAAATGAACAATACTGGTGTAGTGAAGTATTTGCTAGCGATGCAAACTTTATTTTATTTCGTTGTATTAACCAACAAGAAAAAGCACGTGTTTTTAATACCTTAGTCGATAAAGACATTCTGATTCGCGATCAATCTAAGCAAATGCAACTAGAAAACTGTTTGCGCATCAGTATCGGCAGCGAACAAGAAATCACCCAACTTAAAGAAGTATTATCATGAGTAACAAACAACAGAAAATATTATTTATCGACCGCGATGGTACCTTAGTTGAAGAGCCTGCTATTGATAAACAATTAGACACTTTAGAAAAATTGGTATTTGAACCTAACGTTATTGCTGAACTAGTAAAGTTACAAGATAAAGGTTTTAAACTAGTAATGGTATCCAACCAAGACGGTTTAGGTACCAACAGCTTCCCACAAGCCGATTTTGATTTACCTCATGATAAAATGATGGACATCTTTGCTTCTCAAGGTGTAGTTTTTCAAGACGTTTTATTATGTCCGCACTTTGATGAAGATAACTGCAATTGCCGTAAACCAAAATTAGGCATGGTGAGCGACTATCTACAACAAGGTCTAGTTGATTTCACTAACTCTTACGTTATCGGCGACAGAGAAACTGATATGGGCTTGGCCGCGAATATGGGTATCGTTGGTATTAAGTATGACCGAGACACATTAAATTGGGCGCAAGTGAGTGAGCAAATACTTGGGTCTGCTGAACAGGATAGAACTGCCACTGTCACGCGTACAACTAAAGAAACTGATATTACCATCTCGGTCAATTTAGATAAAAAAGGCGGCAGTAAAATAGACACTGGTTTAGGATTTTTTGATCACATGTTAGATCAAATTTCCACCCACGGCGGCTTCAACTTACAATGCAGTGTTAGTGGTGATTATCACATCGACGAACATCACAGTGTCGAAGATACTGCCCTTGCCTTAGGACAAGCATTAAAAGAAGCACTAGGCGATAAACGTGGTATTGGCCGTTTTGGTTTTGTATTACCTATGGATGAATGTCGTGCTGAATGTGCTATTGATTTATCTGGTCGTCCTTGGCTTGAATTTGATGCCAAGTTCACTAGCGAAAATGTCGGCACTATGTCAACACAAATGGTCGCACATTTTTTCCGCTCACTGGCCGATTCAATGCTAATCACCTTACATTTATCAACCAGTAAAGGTAACTGCCATCACCAAGTTGAAAGCCTATTTAAAGTTTTCGGTCGCGCTTTAGGCCAAGCCATCAAGGTAGATGGTGATGAATTACCTAGTTCAAAAGGAACACTGTAATGGCTCAAGCAGTACAAACTAGCCATGAAGGTAGCGATGGCAGTAAAAACGTTATTGTTGATACTGGCTGTGCGAATTTATCCTCAGTAAAATTTGCCATTCAGCGCCTTGGTTTTAACGTAACCATTACCGATGATATTGAGCTAATAAAACGAGCAGATAAAGTCATTTTACCTGGTGTTGGTAGTGCTAAACATGCCATGGTCAATATTATCGACAAAGGCTTAATTGAAACCTTACAAAACTTAACTCAACCTGTATTAGGCTTTTGCTTAGGCATGCAGTTAATGACTGAGTCTTCAACAGAAGGAGTTCGCACAACTGAAAACCTAAGCGATTCTAAAGAAGGCGCTAACGAAAACGTAATAAAGTGCTTAGGCGTTATTCCAACATTAGTAAAACCCTTGGATGCCAAAGGTAATCGCCTACCTCACATGGGTTGGAATACGCTAACAAATGTTGCTAATCACCCGGTATTAGCAGGCATTAACGTTGACGATTACTTTTATTTTGTTCATAGCTTTGCTGCTCCTATTAGTGAATATACCATTGCCAGTTGCAAATATGGCAGTGAGTTTTCAGCAGTTATTGCCAAAGATAACTTTATTGGTTGTCAATTTCATCCTGAGCGTTCAAGCGCTTTAGGTAGTAAAATAATTAAGAATTTTTTGGAATTATAAAATTATGATGATCCCCGCGATAGATTTGATAAACGGTGAAGTAGTTCGCCTATATCAAGGCGACTACAATCAAAAAACCAACTACAAAACCACAGTACAAGAACGCCAACAAGCTTACGCAGCGGCAGGCGCTACCGTTATGCACTTTGTTGATTTAGATGGCGCGAAAGACAGTACTAAACGACAACTATCAACACTAAAAACCGTCGTTAATCATGAAACCATGATCACGCAAGTGGGTGGTGGTATTCGTTGTGAAGAAGACGTTAAACAATTGCTCGAATTAGGCGCTACACGTGTTGTTATCGGCTCGCTTGCTATTAAGCAACCAGAGCTAGTATTAGCGTGGTTAAAAATCTATGGCGGCGAAAAGATTGTACTAGCACTTGATATAAAAATTGATGAGCAAGGCAATAAAACCCTACCTACGCATGGTTGGATTGAAGATAGCGGCGTAAATTTAGAAGACTTACTTGATGCCTACATTGAAGCGGGTATCAAACATATTTTATGTACTGATATTTCGAAAGACGGTACATTAAGTGGCTCAAATGTAGATTTGTACATTGAACTTTGTCAAAAATATCCAAGTGTGCAATGGCAAGCTTCTGGCGGCATTGGCAGCCTTGATGATATTAAAGCGTTAATTGGCTCAGGCGTTAGCGGTGTTATTTTAGGCCGCTCACTGCTCGAAGGTAAATTCACCCTTGAGGAGGCTATCGCATGTTGGCCCGCAGAATAATACCGTGTTTAGATGTTCGTGATGGTAAAGTAGTTAAAGGTGTGCAGTTTAGAAACCATGAAATTATTGGTGACATAGTCCCATTAGCACAAAAATACGCTGAAGCAGGTGCTGACGAATTAGTTTTTTATGATATTACCGCAAGCGCAGATGGCCGTGTAGTAGATAAGAGCTGGGTTAGTCGTATTGCCGAAGTAATTGATATTCCTTTTTGTGTTGCTGGTGGCATCAAAAGTGAAAACGACGCTAAAGAAATTTTAATGATGGGCGCAGATAAAATTAGCATTAACTCCCCTGCGCTACGCGATCCCGCATTAATCTCACGCCTTGCTGATCACTTTGGTCAACAGTGTGTAGTTGTTGGCATTGACAGCTTTTATGATAAAGACAGCGGTCAATATCAAGTTTATCAATTTACCGGTGATGAAAAACGCACGCAAAAAACCAGTTGGACCACTTTTGATTGGATAGAAAAAGTTGTTAGTTTAGGCGCAGGTGAAATTGTCCTTAACTGTATGAACCAAGATGGCGTTCGTCAAGGCTACGATATTGAACAACTTAAACAAGCAAGAGCTGCTTGTAATGTGCCCTTAATCGCTTCAGGCGGCGCAGGTACTATGGAGCATTTTAGCGATGTTTACCAACAAGCGGATGTTGATGGCGCACTTGCCGCATCGGTTTTTCATAAAGGCATAATCCCAATAAGCGAATTAAAAGCTTATTTGAAATCACAACACATTGAGGTAAGACCATGTTAGTAACAACTAAAAACATCAATGAATTAGCATGGCAAAAAATGAATAATTTAATCCCAGCTATTATTCAACATGCTGCTACAGGCGCGGTACTGATGCAAGGGTACATGAGCCAAGAATCTTTAGCTGCCACTTTAGATACTGGTAAAGCAACTTTTTTTAGCCGCTCGAAGCAAGCTTTATGGGTAAAAGGTGAAACCTCAGGAAACTTCTTAAATGTTCAGCAAGTGCTGAGTGATTGCGACCAAGACAGCTTATTAATTGCTTGTACTCCAATCGGACCTAGTTGTCATTTAGGTACGGAGTCTTGTTTTCCTGAACAAAAACTCACCCAACAAAACTTTTTAAGTCAACTTGAGCAAGTCATCGCCAGTAAAAAAGATGATGATCCAAAAGAAAGCTACACCGCCCATTTATTCTCCCGTGGCACTACAAAAATGGCGCAAAAAGTGGGTGAAGAAGGCGTTGAAGTTGCGCTAGCTGCCGTCGCTGAAACTAAAGAAGACCTATTAGGTGAATGTGCTGATTTGTTTTATCACACGCTAGTATTACTTGCCGATCAAAAAATTGACTTATCAGAAGTTATGGAAGTATTACAACAACGCCATAAAAAATAGTTTTCGCTATTTTAAAAGTTCAAAAGCAAAAATTGATGTTAATTTTTGCCAAATAACCTGATCTCGGTTTAAGATATAGTTAACATGTTGAAATTAAATTACAAATTAATTTATACTATGTCTAGCTTGATAGCTTTGCTTAATTTAAAGCAAATTTACGCGTCAATAGCTTGCCTATTGCAAGTGAGTTTAACGCAGAAGTAAGTAAAAACATCCGCTAGAGAAACATTTGTTAAGCCGAGCTAAGGTTAAATAAGCATCTTTATTAACACTAATAAAGATGCTTATTTAAAATTACTTATATATACTACTTGCTCAATATGGAAATCCCTCTTGCTAAGGAATAGCGATGCTAAAACACTCGGCACTCAAAAAATACGGCAATAAATTATTACCTCGTTTACAACAGCGTTATGGTGCGCAACTTTTCTATACTGCTAGCCAAATACGAGCAACGGTTTACCAATGTAATTTCAACCCACAGTTTTTACCTTTAGGTTATTTGTTATTTCTCGATCCTCCTTTACTTACTCAACTAATGCGCGAAGAATTTCCTACGGTTTGTATTAATAATTATAAGAAAGATATTCGTGACTATTTAGACCAACGAAAATATCATGGTCACTTACAATTATTATCTCTTTAAATAGAGACTCAAACGTTGAAAAATATGACTCTGTGGCAAACAAAAAACTTTAATCAACTATCATTAAACCAGCTTTATGATGCATTAAAACTCCGTGTTGATGTTTTTGTGGTCGAGCAATGCTGTTATTACCCCGATTTAGACAGTGAAGAAAATCAATTTGATAGGCATCCAGAAACCGTACACCTACTTGGCTATCAAGAAGGCAGGTTAGTCGCATATTTACGCATTTTGGCCCAAGCTCAGAGTTATGATGATTATATTAGCATTGGCCGTGTAGCCACTGCTAAGCACGCTAGAGGCTCAGGTTTAGGTCATGAGTTAATGTCAGAAGGTCTAAAGGTATGTCAACAGCACTTTGCGAACCAAGATATTAAAATATCAGCACAACAGCATCTACTCAAATATTACCAACGCCACGGTTTTGAACAAGTATCAGCAATGTATCTAGAGGATAACATTCCACATATTGCTATGGTTAATAAGCGCTAATATCCCCTAACTTCCCTATTGTTCGCTAAGAAACAAAAAACTCGCCGAAGCGAGTTTTTATTTATTTAACTAAGCTATGGAAAACTAAGCTAGTTGTTTTGTTAACAATGCATTAACCGCTTCAACCGCTTGGGTACCATCAACCGTTAAATATTGACAGTTACCTGATTTCGCTTCAGCTTGATAAAAATCTACCAAAGGTTTGGTTTGTTCATGATAAATAGCTAAACGCTTACGTACCGTTGATGGTTCATCATCAGGGCGAATTGATAAGTCATCACCAGTAACATCATCTTTACCTTCAACTTTAGGCGGATTGTATACTAAATGATAAACACGACCAGAGCCAGAGTGAACTCGACGTCCAGCCATGCGATCAACAATAACTTCATCAGGCACATCAAATTCAAGTACATGATCAATATCAATACCATTTTCTTTCATGGCGTCGGCTTGTGGAATAGTACGCGGAAAACCATCAAGTAAAAAACCTGGTTTACAATCATCTTCCTTGACGCGTTCTTTTACTAAACCGATGATTAAGTCATCAGATACTAATTGACCAGCATCCATTACGGCTTTAGCTTGTTTACCCAATTCAGTTCCTGCTTTAATTGCTGAACGCAACATATCACCCGTAGAGATTTGAGGGATACCAAATTTTTCCATTAAAAACTGTGCTTGTGTGCCTTTACCAGCACCAGGTGCACCAAGAAGTACTATACGCATATAAACTAACCTTAATATGTTAACGTTTAAAATAAGTAAAAATAATTACATTAAAATGATACCAGTTATCTATTAAAATAGTTAATTGTAAAACCCTAATTGATCATACTAATGTAATAATTCTTATGTATATAATTTCTTGCGGAAGTCACTATACAAGCATGCCTATAACCACACAAGCCTAGCATACAAAAAAGGAGCACTCTTTAATAGTAAAGTGCCCCTTTTTCCGACTAAAGTCTACTGTTTGCTAACCCTAAAGTTATTTAGTTAAGCTCAACATTAGTTTATTTAAACGACCAACAAAGCTTGCTGGATCTTTTAAGCTACCACGCTCTGCCAACATAGCTTGTTCAAATAACACTTCAACCCACTGGCTAAATTTGTCATCGTCTTGCTCATCAGCAACATGTTTAACTAATTCATGTTCACCATTAATCTCAAAGATTGGTAATGTATCTGGTACTTCTTGACCTACTGACGCCATCAATTTTGCCATTTGACTGCTCATGTCATCTTCATCGGCAACAATACAAGCAGGAGAGTCAGTTAAACGTTGAGATAATTTAACATCTTTCACTTTACCTTTAAGTGCTTCTTTAATACGAGTAACGACGGTATCAAATTCTTTTTCTAATTTTTCTTGTGCTTCTTTAGTTTCAGCATCATCCATATCACCTAAGTCTAAACCACCGCGCGTAACAGACTGTAGCTGCTTACCATCAAATTCAGTTAAGTGGCTAACTAACCATTCATCAATGCGATCAGACATCAATAAAACTTCAATACCTTTTTTACGGAATACTTCTAAATGCGGACTATTTTTAGCGGCTTCAAAACTATCAGCAACCACATAATAAATTTTGTCTTGGCCTTCCTTCATGCGCTCAATATATGAGGCAAGAGAAACATTTTGCACTGAGCTGTTGTCATTGGTTGAAGCAAAGCGTAATAAACCAGCAACTAGCTCTTTATTTGCCATGTCTTCAGCAGGGCCTTCTTTTAAGACTTGACCGAACTCATCCCAAAAACCTTGATATTTTTCAGCATCTTTCTTACCTAGTTTTTCAAGCATTTTCAAGACACGCTTAGTACAACCTTTACGAATTGCTTGTGTTACTTTGTTATCTTGTAATATTTCACGCGAAACGTTTAAAGGTAAATCATTTGAATCAAGTAAACCTTTAACAAATCTTAGATAAGTTGGCATAAATTGTTCCGCGTCATCCATAATGAATACACGTTGTACATATAATTTTAAGCCATGTTGCTTTTCACGGTTATGCATATCAAATGGTGCTTTTGATGGCAGATATAACAGTGAAGTATATTCAGTTTTACCTTCTACTTTGTTGTGCTCCCACAATAATGGGTCACCAAAGTCATGTGATACATGTTTGTAGAATTCTTTGTATTCTTCGTCGCTAATATCACTTTTTTCACGGGTCCATAAAGCCGTTGCTTTATTGATTGCTTCCCATTTAGCAGGAACAGCATCACGTCCTTCAACTTCTGGAGACGTAACATTTCCTTCATCATCTTTTACTTCAACTACAGCTTCAACCGCAGGAACTTCTGGTGTAAGCATTTCTACAGACACTGAAATATGATCAGAATATTTAGTGACAATAGATTTTAAGCGCCAATCATCAGCAAATTCACTTTCATCTTCTTTTAAATGAAGGATGATGTCTGTACCACGGTTAGATTTTTCAATGCTAGCAGTAGTAAACTCACCTTCACCAGCACTTACCCATTCAGTACCTTCTGAGGCAGAATCACCGGCTTTACGCGTACGAACAGTTACTTTATCAGCAACAATAAAAGCTGAATAGAAACCAACACCAAATTGACCAATAAGCTGTGAGTCACTCGCTTGATCGCCAGAAAGCTGTGAAAAGAATTCAGCAGTACCTGATTTAGCAATGGTACCAAGATGTTCAATCACTTCTTCAAGGTTCATACCAATACCATTATCAGAAATAGTAAGGGTATTATTTTCTTTGTCACAACTTACGCGAACACGTAATTCACCATCACCTTCATATAAATCAGCATTTGATAAGGCTTTGAAACGCAATTTATCAGAGGCATCAGCCGCATTTGATACTAGCTCACGTAAAAAAATCTCTTTGTTAGAATAAAGAGAGTGGATCATTAGTTGAAGTATCTTTGCGTTATCTGATGCAAACTTATGATTTTGTGCCGTTTTTTCTGTAGTCATCTAGGTGAATCCTGTGTGGTTTTACAATTTGGTAAATGATTTGGTAAATATCCCGATGTTTTGACGCGGGTTAATTCTCTGCTACATGATCTGAGGATTGTTTATTTTTTTTCAAGGGAGTAAGAAAGAAAATCACTCGATTTACGTTTAAAGTAATGAGGATACACGAGATTTCACTTTAAAGATCGTAACTTTTTCGCCCTGATAAAGCATGAGATAAGGTATTACCATCAACATACTCGAGCTCGCCACCAACTGGCACACCGTGTGCGATACGTGAAATATTGACTTGGTATTGCTGTGCTAACTCCGCAATAAAGTGCGCGGTAGCCTCACCTTCTACAGTTGGATTAGTTGCTAAAATAACTTCCTCAAACTGTCCCGTAGCAAATTGTTTGGCAAGAATATCAAGACCCAAATCATCTGGCCCGATACCATCAATAGGGGATAAGTGCCCCATTAATACAAAATACTTACCGCTAAATTCACCCGTTTGTTCAATGGCAATAACATCACCGGGGCTTTCTACAATACACAAAATGCTTGCTAATTTACGCTTAGGACTTTGGCAAATGTCGCATAAAGTTTCTTCGGTAAAATTACGACATGACTGACAATGACCAATATCAATCATGGCACTTGCCAGTGTATTGGCAAGTTTACTACCACCACGACGATTACGCTCAAGTAAATGAAAAGCCATGCGTTGGGCTGATTTTGCGCCAACACCAGGCAAACACTTTAACGAGTCGATAAGCTCTTGGACTAACGGGCTAAATTTCATATAAGTAATTTATGTCCGTCTAGAAAGGCATTTTCATACCAGGAGGAAGTTGCATACCACCCGTTAACGCGCCCATTTTATCTTTGTTTTGTGCTTCAACACGGCGAACAGCGTCGTTTACTGCAGCAGCAAGTAAATCTTCAATCATGTCTTTGTCATCTTCCATTAAGCTGTCGTCAAGCTCAACTTTACGAACACTATGACTACCAGTCATTGTTACTTTAACCATGCCTGCGCCTGCTTCACCGACAACTTCCATATTGGCTAACTCTTCTTGAGCTTTTGCCATTTTCGCTTGCATTTGTTGGGCTTGCTTCATTAAGTTGCCCATGCCACCTTTCATCATAATTATTCTCCGGTAAAATATATTTTTAAAATAGGTTATTAAAACTTGTTACTGGCATTATACCAATACTAGTAAGTTAGTGATCACATATTTATTCGTCTTGGTATTATACCAAGATGATTATAGCCAAGCTACTTCAAGATGAGCAATTCAGGATTTATACCAACAACTATTAGTAAATGGATTATAGCGCTGAAATACTATCTTCATCTAAGCTTGCTTGAAAATCATGTTGTAGTGCTTGTACTATGTCGTCTTTTTCTAGTAGCTCTTTAGCATAATCGTAACGTTTATCATTAATATGTGATTGAATCTGATAGGGATCTGCCACCGTTTCTTCAACATTTTTAATGGTCACAGTAATTTGACGAGATAAAAACTGACTAATATTTTGTTGTAATTGCTGTTGTGCTGTATCGGTTACTAAATGCTTTGTGGTTTGATTTAAACATAAAATCAAGTGTTCTCCTGTAGATTCATCATCAATAGTGGCATGAATTGCCAATTGCCTTAAACGCGCAGTGAGCTCCATTGAATCAATCATATGCGCCCACTTATCTACCTGATTCGCTTTACGAATAGTGGCGGGGTCAATATTTTCAGCTTGATAGGGTTGCTCTGGTTTAGCGAGTACTACTTTTGTGTCCGTAACCTCAGTTTTGTCCTTCGCTACAGACTCTGCATTATTGGCATTGGAGTGACGCGCAATGGCGTCACCGGGCTTTTTTTCTTTACTCTCCAGCTGTTTTTTACGGCTACGCAGCATATTGCGCGTGGCAAGTACGGCACTGAGCGGGCTATCAAACTCAGTAGCTTGCGTTGTACTTTGAGCTTGTTGTGCTTGCTCTGGCATTGGTGCTGGTGCGATATCGTGCTCTATAGCAGGTTCTGGGATAAACTCTGGTATTGGTGCTAATTCAAGTTCAGGTGCATTAAACCCTGATTCTGTAATCCCTGGCTTAACACTAACATCTTGCATTTCTTCGGCTTGTAGCTCAATTGCAGCCATCTCTTGAACAAGTTGCTGTTCTTTCTCTTGAGCGGCAATTGGTACTATTGTTGGTACTGATGTGGGTACTGGGGCTGATAGTTCAGCTTTTGTCTCTGCTAAAGCTGCTGGTGTTTTTGGTAGTATAAATGAATTATCTTCAAAACTTTGCGGCTCGCTTGGAGCCATTGAGTTCACATTTACGTCTGACAACTGTTCTTTCTGCATTGGTTTAAAAGCAAATAGACGCAATAAAGTCATGTCAAATGCAGCTTGTTCATCTGATGCATAAGGTAAGTCTTTACGTCCATTAACACAGATTTGATAATAAAGTTGTACATCTTCTGGCGACATAGCTTTACTAAATTTTTTCAAAAGTTGAGCATGCTCAGGCAACAAATCGAAATGTTGGTCAACAATTTGTAGAATCGCAATTTGATGAAATAATTGGATCAACTCTGCAAATAAGCGGCTATAACTAGGTGCACAACTGGCAATTTCTTGGGTTAACGCCATTAAACTGATGCCGTCTTGCTTTAATAAATCGATAACAATTTTGTAAATCCAGTTTTGATCTAAACCACCGAGCATTTGCTGAATATTAACTAAAGTAATATTGCCCTGTCCTTGCGCTATCGCTTGATCGGCTAAACTTAACGAATCTCGCATACTACCGCGTGCCGCTTTAGCAAGTAGCGTTAGCGTGCCCTTTTCATGGTTAACGTGTTCTTGCGCTAATATTTCGGTTAGTTTTGTTTCAATTTGATTAACCGTTAATGCTTTTAGATGAAACTGTAAACAACGTGATAACACAGTAACAGGTAGTTTTTGTGGATCTGTTGTCGCTAAAATAAACTTTACGTGTTCAGGCGGCTCTTCCAGAGTTTTTAACAAGGCATTAAAACTATGACGCGATAACATATGAACTTCATCAATAAGATATACCTTGTAGCGACCACGTGTTGGCGCATATTGCACATTATCAAGAATTTCGCGAGTATCATCGACCTTAGTTTTAGAGGCAGCATCAATTTCAAGTAAATCAACAAACCGACCTTGATCGATTTCTAAACAGGTATCACATGTCCCACAAGGCGTCGCAGTAATACCAATTTCACAATTTAAGCTTTTAGCAAAAATTCTAGCAATAGTAGTTTTACCAACACCACGCGTGCCAGTAAATAAATAGGCATGATGTAGCCGCTGCTGAGCGAGCGCATTAACAAGCACAGTAACTACATGCTCTTGCCCCATAAGCTCTTCAAATTTTTTAGGTCGCCATTTTCTAGCTAATACTTGATAGCTCATATTATTTAGTACTCTTTACTCGCAACTCATGATTAGTTATTCGTTTCTATCAACTGATAACTACTTTTTTTAACAACGACTACTGCTTTGGTCATTCACCATCGTATTGTACAAGTGAATAAGGTGTTAAGCCCATTGCTTCCAAGCGCTTCTCACCGCCTAAATCGGGTAATGAAATGACAAAACCAACGTCTTTCACTTGTGCGCCTACCCGTCTGATTAATTTTGTTGTGGCTTCAATAGTACCACCCGTTGCCAGTAAATCATCAATGATCAATACCTTGTCATCAGCACTCAATGCATCTTTATGGATCTCTAAAACATCTTCACCATATTCTAATTGATACGCTTGCGCATAAGTTGCACGGGGTAACTTTCCTGGTTTACGCACTGGAATAAAGCCAACTCCTAATGCAAGCGCTAAAGGTGCACCAAATAAAAAACCACGAGCTTCGGTACCAACTACTTTGGTGAAGCCTTGATTTTTATATTTTTCGGTTAGTAAAGTTAAGGTTAAGGCAAAAGCCTCAGCATCTTCTAACAGACTCGTTACATCACGAAATAAGATGCCTTGGATAGGGTAATCAGGAATAGTTTTAATAGCACCACGAAGTTGTGCCAGTTGCTGTGTATTCATTTTTATTCTTATACCAATTAAATAATATCTAATGGTGGTAAAGAATAAAACAATTTGCTGAAAACTTATAGTCGAACTTGATGGTAAACAGTTTTTATAAAGCTATTTTGGATGAATTTTCATCATTAAAAGTGTTCGTTAACGATTCAACGACTGAGATAAAAGTAGCTTCGTTAAAAGGCTTACTAATAATACTACTGAACAAGGTGAATTCAGGTAGCCTTTTTACGGTATCTATCTCTTGGGTAGTCATAAATAGAATAGGCGTTTTAGCACAACCCGTTTTTTGTTTGAGGTTTTTACTTAATACAACACCATTCATCAACGGCATAAGATGGTCAATAATATAAAGGTGATAAGGCATTTGCTGCGCTTTTTCAAAACCGTCTAAGCCGTTAACAGCGGTGTCCACTGAGTGCCCAAGAGAAACTAAAAATTTACTAATAACATCACGGACACTTTTTTTATCATCAATCACTAAAATATTCATAAATATCTTTTTAACATTAAAAAACAACACGTTAATGACATGGCATAAGTTCACTAACAATTAACGAACGCATGTTACCTTATAAGTTAGCAATACAAAAGGTTATTATTGTAACTGAATAAGTTAACCCGTTGCTTGCTTTTGTATAAAGGCTTCAATTAACTTAACACTCGATGGCGACATTTGATGGTTAGCTGCACTATCACTCATTAGTGCTAATACTTGCTGACTTAGCTGTTTTCCTAACTCTACTCCCCACTGATCATAAGAATTAACTTGCCATAACGTACCTTGCACAAAAATTTTATGCTCGTAAAGCGCTAAAATAGCGCCTAAACAGTTTGGCGTTAGTGATTGCATTAATAAGGTATTGCTGGGGGTATTTCCTTTCATGGTTTTATGAACAGCTAACCGAGAAACTTCCTCCTCATTGGTACCATTAGCGATAAGTTCATCTTGAGCTTGTGCTAAACTTTTACCTTGCATTAAGGCTTCACTTTGGGCAAAGCAATTAGCAACTAACACCTTATGGTGTTCATCAAGATTACTTGTACCTTGCAAAGCAACAATAAAATCAGTTGGAATAATTTCATCACTTTGATGCATTAATTGCATAAAAGCATGTTGACCATTAGTGCCTTCTTGACCAAAAACAACAGGAGCAGTAAGCCAATTAAGCTTTTCGCCCTGCTTTGATACTGACTTACCATTACTTTCCATGTCGGTTTGTTGTAAATAACCAGGTAGTGCTCTTAAGGCGTGATCATAGGGTAATACTGCCAAACTTTGATAATTAAGCGCATTGCGATTCCACATACCAATAAGTGCCATTAGCACTGGCATATTTTGATCAAAACTGGCCTTTTGAAAATGCTGATCCATAGCATAAGCACCTGTTTTCAACTCATTAAAATAATCATTGCCTATTGCTAATGCAAGTGGCAGTCCTACAGCTGACCATAATGAAAATCGTCCGCCTACCCAGTCCCACATAGGCAAAATATTATCGGCATTCAAACCGAAGTTTTGTGCTTTTTCAACATTACTACTAACCGCATACCATTGTTTGGCAATAGCATTATTATCGTTAAGCTCGGCTAGCATCCATGTTTTAATGGCTTTAGCATTTAATAAGGTTTCTTGCGTGGTAAATGTTTTAGAAATAATCACTACCAAGGTAGAGGCTGCATTTAAAGTTTCAAGTTTTTCAGTAACCGCAGCACCATCAACATTAGCTAATACATGTACTTTTAACCCAGTGCTATGGTACGGGTGTAGCGCACTTAAACCGACTTTAATACCATAATATGAACCGCCAATACCAATCGCTAATACATCAGTAAACTTTTCACCCGTTATACCCGTCAACTTACCTTGGCATACATCATCAACAATCTGCGCCATATGCTGCTCAGTATGTTCCACTTCGACAGCTTCAATACCTAATACCTGATGCTTAACACTCGATGGCGATCTTAACACTGTGTGTAAAACAGCACGTTGCTCGGTATTATTAATTTTATCGCCAGTAAACATAGCATTAATATGTTGAGATAATCCGCACTCTTCTGCCCAAGTGACTAAATGGTTTAATTCAGCATTGGTTATATTTTGTTTTGAATAATCAAGGTAAAGTTCAGCAGCACTAAGTGAAAAATCATCAACTCGATTAGGTACATCAAACAGACTTAAAATCGAACGATTGTTAGCACAAACCACTGCGTTTTTAATAGTGCTTATTTCAGTAAAAAAATCCATATTTTTAATATTCATTCTGGCTTTAGTAAATTTAGAGTATTGTTTTAAGGTAAGCCTTAAATTCTTCGCCTAATTCATTATGACGTAAAGCATATTCAACATTAGCTTTCATATAACCCAACTTAGAACCACAATCATGTGATTTACCTGTCATATGAAATGCTTCAACTGTTTCCATTTCCATTAACATAGCAATGGCATCAGTTAATTGAATTTCATCACCAGCACCGGGAGGGGTTAATTTCAATAATTCCCATATTTTTTCTGATAACACATAACGGCCAACAACGGCTAAATTTGACGGCGCCTCCTCTACTGGCGGTTTCTCTACAATAGCTGTCATCGCTTTAGACTCGCCTGCTGCCAGTTCATGACCATCACAGTCAACCACGCCATAGTTACTTACTTGCTCCATAGGCACTGGCTCTACCATAATTTGGCTATAGCCACCAACCTCATTATACCTAGCAAGCATAGCCGCTAAGTTTTCAGTTTTTAAATTAGCGCTAGAATCATCTAGAATAACATCAGGTAAAACCACAACAAAGGGTTCATTACCTATTATGGGACGAGCTTTTAATACCGCATGACCAAGACCTTTGGCTTCGCCTTGGCGAACATGCAAAATAGTCACATCTTTAGGGCAGATGGCCTGAATCTCTTCCAGTAATTGGCGTTTAACACGCTTTTCTAACGTTGTTTCAAGCTCAAAAGATTTATCAAAATGGTTTTCAATGGCATTTTTAGAAGAATGAGTAACCAACACAATTTCTTTGATGCCAGCAGCAACACACTCATCAACAATGTATTGAATCATAGGTTTGTCTACAACAGGTAACATTTCTTTGGGAATAGCTTTTGTTGCAGGTAACATACGCGTACCTAAACCAGCGACAGGAATTACTGCTTTTGTTATTTTACGAGTCATCTTAATCCTTTATTTTATTTGAACTTCACGTGTATAATCAGATTCTAACCTACAAAAACAACTACGTCACCCGGAATTGTCGCTCTAAACTTGTTCTGTTCAAGTACTAAAATATGCACCTTGAACTGTCACGGGTATGCAGTTATATTTTTTTAGTTATAGCTAAAAAAACATATTTCAATAACTTAAATTGTCGAACGATTCGCTTAGGGTTTTGACAAAGGCGATAAAGCCACTCTAAGTGGTATTTATGAGTCCAACTTGGAGCGCGTGTCACTTGGTTGGTGAAAACATCATAGGTACCGCCAACACCCATATAAAATGCACCCGGGTATACTAAACGACATTTATTGATAAAATTCTCTTGCATAGGAGAGCCTAGAGCAACGGTTATTATTTTTGCTTTACTTTCTATAATTCGCTCAATTAAGGCATCATCATCTTTAACATAGCCATCACATGATCCTACAACATTTGCGTCAAACTCATTAACTAATTTATTAACAGTATCACTATTGGTAATCCTCTTTCCACCTAAGATGAAAACTGGTAGTTTTTTTATCGCCGCCTGTTTCATAATTGCTACCCATAAATCGCAGCCTGGAATTCTTGCGCTTTTATAATCCCTAAGTCCCATAAGTATTGAAACTCCTGCACCATCTGGATATCTCATAGTTGCGCTACTTAAAATTGAATGAACTTCACTATTCTCATAAGAAGAAACTATTTTTTCAGCATTTACTGCAACAGCAAAGCCAGGCAGAACTTCGCCATTTACTATGATTGTGCTAACAGCATGGTTCAGATTTTCATATGCAGTAATATTTAACCCTGCAATTTTACATTTATTCATAATTTAATTGACTCAATCTTCATCAGCGTTGTTATTTCTATACTTAATGATTTTTGCGGGCACTCCACCTACGATGGCGAAATCAGGTACATTTTTGGTTACAAGAGAACACGCACCTACAATAGCGCCTTGCCCAATAACAACCCCAGGTTTTATTACAACATTTCGACCTATCCAAACATCATCTTTTATAACTGCTGGCATACCAAAGATATCTTCTTGTTCAACCATGGGAATATCAAGCCTTTCATAACTATGAGTACTAGATAAAATAGCAGTATTTGGAGCGATCATAACATTATTGCCAATTACAGCTGATTGAATAAAAACATTGTCATTTATCCTGACATTTTTACCAATAGATATTTTTGTCGCATCAGAAATATACACTCTATTTTCAATCCTATTCTTAGAGTCAGATACGAGAACTTTAAGCACCTTAGATAAATACCAACATCTTAACTTACTAAACAAAGGTAAGTATCTGGAGTTCGGTAAGTTATAAAAAAAAATGTAATAAACTGAAAGTAAAAGTTTTCTCATTTTAAACCTTAAATTTTTTCAAGTTCGAAGCTGAGTCAAAGTATACAATATGATTATTTACGCCGCCTAAGCGCATTATATTATTATCAAGCACATCGAAAACAAAAGTTTTCCCAAGAATATCAATCGCCTCAAAGTGACATGAAGAATAAATCGAAAAATGAGCTAAAGCACCTTCTATTAAGCAGTTAGTATTTTTTATTTTAGTACGATCTACGATAATTAAACGCTCACTATTAACGCTTTCTACTATTTTATTGTAATTTTTGTACTCTCTTGGGTGAGGACGATAGACAAAATAAACTGCAATATTAATTTCTAAAAACTCTACGATAAAATTGATTATTTCATCGTAACAAATACCTTGCCCAGTAAAAACCACATACTTTTTATTACCTAAATAACACTGCAATTCACTCTTTTCTTGGTTTGTTGAGTATTCATGAGATTCATTTATTTCTATTTGTGATTCTTTGATGAAACTGGATTTTCTCATGTTTTCTTCCCAAAAAGATGAATTCAAAATAATTTTTTTAGGAAGTAAAGAACTTTGCCATGTTTTGTCAGAGCAATAAATATATGACGTATGATAAGGTGCTAATAAACCATGTTGGTACTCTAATGTATTTTTTTGTAAATCATTCGCAGCACTAACAATTGCAGGCTTAGTGTAGGATGAAATAACTATGCACGTATCAACTTTTAAAAATTTTAAAATATCATTATATATTTTTCGCTTTATCTCATAGCTTATGAATAAATCAATAAGCTCACTTTCATCGAAATTATATTTTTCATTTAAAAGTGTCAAAAAGCCTTGCGAAAAGTATCCGTTATACTTTTTCCGATAATATTTTTTTGTAATACAAAAACTGAAAATCCTTACTAATAGATTTTCAAAAATAACTCCATGCTTAAATGCATAATAAAGGTTTACCACTTCGAGATTAGAGCAATGATATAAACAATACGAGTTTTTCAATAGATCATGATTTAGGAATTCATCTAGAATATCTAATTTGGTGATTTGAGCCCTAGAGGTAGCACCAAAAAAAGCACTTTCTTTCTGTGTAAATTTCGTTTTTAATAAATTGACTAAACTAATTAACACAGCTAAAAATATTCGCAGATAAGATGTTGATTTATACTCCATCTCGTTAGCATTACCATTAAGTGTTTTTTTTCTCGTCAATTGGTATTTTAATAGAGGCCAAATTTCTTCTTCATTCACAAGGTTATTAGCCTTGATAAAATTTTCTATTTCTTTAAACATATATTATTCTCAATACTTTTATTTGAAATGGTCCTAGATGCTACTATTCCTAATAAAAAGAAAATTAATAACCCCACCATATTCCCCATTATAGGCACCATAAAACCAACCAGCATAAGCATTATAAATAAATTAACCCTTAACAAATTAATCGATATAACACTATCAACACTGCTATCTTTTGATGCATAAAAAGGTTGAAATATCATATATAAAACAAGTAAAAAACCCATTCCATACTCTGCAAATAATGATACAAAAAACAAATCAAATATAGGCCCTTCAATTTCGTTTCCGTAACCAATAATAGCCTTGTCTACTTGAAAAGTTGAATAAATACCCGTGTAAAATTTGGACATTAATGTTCCGTAAGTACCCGGGCCAGAGCCTAATGGAAAATAGTATTCAAAAATTTCAGCTGCATGAAAAAATATTTTATATCTAACATAACCTTCATTCAAATTTCCCTGTATAGATTCCCCGAGCAAAAGCCATAAAACGTAAACAATGAGTGGAGCCGAGATAAAAATCACAAGTAAACTAATTAACCTTCTAACTCCTTTACTGTAATAAACAAAACTTAAGCCATATACCATTATTAGTATAAGTAATTCTTTTCTTGAGAAAGTTAAAGTAATAAGAACAAACGCTACTAATAATAATCCCCAATACGTCGACTTGTTATAAATAAAATACTTATTACTGCTTATATTAAATTTGAACGACAACAATAAAATACTGTAAAAGAGTAAGAAACCTGAATATAAAACTCTTGATGAAAACAACGAACCAGGAGTTATACCTCCAATACCTCGGCCATCTTTAGCTAAAGGGAATATTACATTTGGAAGAAAGTAGTCACTAATAACAAAAAAAATAGAAATTAATAAAATAGCGGTTAATAGTTTTGTAAAGCTTTTCAATAAATCACTCTTTTCGTATTTAAGAGCAAATGCAATAGTAAAATAAACGAAAAGGAACTTAAGCGTTATCAAAGTTTGAAGCACATTTATATAAGGCAAAGAGTTCTTATAAACTAAAAAAACTGAATACATTATTAAAATCATAAAAGTGATTAAAAAATTAGATTTTACTGGCCTGGAAATGCAATAACAAAAAAACACTAATAAACAAGTTAATGTAAATAAGTGGTTGAAATAAGATAAGAATGAAATATTAATTAGGGCTTGTCTTGATAAAAAAAACAAGAATAACGTTAGCGCTAAAAAATACAAATACCCTCTATATGATGACAGCATAAAATTAAGCCTCAAAAGCCATTAACATAGACGCCTTTACATTTTTTTTATACGACTCAACTTGCTTTATATATCGATTAATCATTTATATAATCTCGAAATCAGTTTAGATATCTCAGTTAATAACTTATAAAAAACAATTATTATTAAGTTATTACTATAACTATGTGGAGCTCTAAATATGAGGGTCATTCAACCTAGGAGAAAGCAGAGTTATTAATTGTCGCCTTTTTAAAGCAAAGCCTTCTAAAAATAGCTGGCTATTTCATTTGCTTTCAGTAAAAAATCTAAATAACCATAACAATAGCAATAGCAATGAATATTGAGGAGATAATAAGTATCATGCTTTCCATGATTAAATAAAACTTTAATACTTTCCACGATACAATAAACATCAAAATGATCACAGCAAATAGCACACTTGCTAAAGTTGATAACGCTGCACCAGTTGCTGAATATTCCAAAGTTAAGAAATAACTTAAAGGAATATTTATAATAATTGCAACCAAATAACCATACATTTTATATTTAGCTGTATTCTCCTCTAAAGAGAGCACGTTAGTGTACAGGATATAAAGAGCATTAAATAGAAAGCTCAAACTTAAAATAACAAATATTTCCACACTGAAAACAATCTTTTCATTGAAAATATAAATAAATAAGTTGGGTAATAGTAGTAAGAATGCAATATAGATTAAAAATATTGACACCAAAAAAAGTCTCGTCTCTTTTTTCAATAGTTCCAGTGATTTATAACCCTCGATTGAGTAAGCCTTTAATAATTTCGGCATGTATGATTTATTCAGAGCTATAATAGCAATTTGAATTGCTCCCGCCAGAAGAAATATTGAAGAATAATTTGCCAAGTCATTAATACTTAATAAAGAAGTAATATAAACCTTATCAATTAATGAATTTACAACCGCAAAAGAGCTAACTGGCAGTATAATTAAAGAGTATTTTAAAATACGCTTATATAAATGAAAATCAAATTTGGATGCTTGTTTAAAAAGGTTTGTTATCCCCCAAAATTTGAGAGCGAATAATAGAGATAAAATGAAGTTAGCTACTAATAAAGTATTAAGATAATCCGTAGCATTTTCAAATAGATATATCGCAGTTATACCACAAGAAAACTTAGTTACATTTATTAAAACAAAGTAAACAAAGTAACGATATTTATCGAATGATAAACGAAATGAGAGCAATGTTACTGTCAATATATACTCAAAAAACAATATAAAGCAAATTTTTAACATTTCATTTTTATATGAAATTATTTTAAATAAGAAATGATCATCGAATAATGAAATCAATAGAAAAAAAGCGCTAAAAATCAAGTAACCTGTGAATGCAACAGCAAGGCTATGAACAAAAAGATAACTTTTATTATTTCCTATATTTCGATTAAAGAATAATGAAAATGCGGCCTCACTAGATAAACTTATTAAGGGTGACAAAGCAGTTAATAAGGCGAGCAAAAGGGTTAGTTTGCCATACTCATCAATAATTAAAATATGAGAAGCAGATGGTAATAAAATGAACTGCATGCCTTTTACGAAAAAATCTGCAATTAAATAAATAAATGCAGCATTAAAAAAAAAGCTTTTCTTTAAAGAATTAACAAACATTAGCGACATACTTTAACCATTAAAATTTAGACAGTATCTTTTGCATTTTTAGGATGTTTTGTTTAACAGCCGGATGGGTGTTTCCCTGTCCTATATCAAAGTTCAGACCTAATTTTTCGCTAATAGAATGTGTTTTATCTACCACATTTTTTTGTAATTCGACAAACTCACGAGAGTTTACCCAGTTTTCATAGTTCATTACCCCACTACCTCTAATGACAAAATTCCCCATGGCTGACACTTTTTTAATCACCCGGTGAGTTCTGCCACTTGAATTTGACATTGTAGGTTTAAAGTCTTGACCTTGCATTGAAGATAACTGAGGTAACCTTTCAACAATGAACTGTTGAAATAAATGACGGTTTAATAGCTCATTCTCAGTAAATTTATTCACGACATCTAAAAAGAAAGGTGTGTAGATGCTAAAAGACTTCATCTTTCCTAAAAAGCTTTCAAAGGCACCTTTAGCATTATTTCTACCTAAACTAAAAATAGCATAATTCATTAACTTTTCAGAATTAGTTAAGTGAGAAAAATCAGCATAAAACTTATTTATTTCCTCAATCGAATTATCTATATCTGAATGAGTAAAAAATTCACCCAAACCTTCAGTCATCACTTTTGGTTTATAGTTTAAAGATGCTCCTGTAATATAGCTAATTGCTTTTTTCAACTTTGCTGCTGAAGGCTTTTGCGTAAGTAGCGATTGGTAAAGTAATGTATGCTCAATTAAGTCATTACCTTTAATTGAGCTATACATAGGTGACGCCCCTACAACAAACCCACTAGCTCCAGTTAAGAGTACCTTTGAGCTAAGAGACTCAGGAGAAACAATTTTAAAGGTCTGAGAACCAATTTCGGGGGCTAACTCTGACTCTAAAGTTAGTTGTTGCTCAAAGCTTAAACTATCATATTTTAGCGTTTTTCTTTGTATGCCAAAATAATTTGCAATTTTATTAGCACTACTAAAATCGTTTGCAAGGAATATTTTTCTTGGTCTTTCCAAGCCAATAGTAAAGCCCTCAACTGCCATCTCATTTTTTATAGCATAATAAGGTATTAACCTTGAATCAAGCCCACCACTCACCCCAATGGCAAAACTACTTTCATCTGGGTTTAGGGCTTTTATTGTTTTAAGGGAGGTGTCAAAAGCATTATCAATCAAATCCAATTTATCATCATGGGACAGTGTATTGTCTTCATAACTAAATACCCAATAACGGAAAATACTTTCCCTCTTATTTATTAAATCCATTTTAACAATTGACGCAGCAGGAACCAACTTTACGTTTTTTAGAATAGTTTTATTACCCAAACAGGTAAAAAACATTATTTGCTGCTTTAAAGCAACAGTATCAATTTGTTCGATACCAAATGAGAGTGCCTGTTTAATCTCCCAAAAATCATCAGCAATAATGCACTCTTTGTCTTTTAAGTGATAGAAGATATTTTGCTTTCCTGGCCTATCAGACAACAGCTTAAGCTCTTGTTTTTGATAGTCATAAAGGACAAGAGTAAAGTCTCCAATTAATTTAGATAAATATTTTGAGTCCTCCTTGATTGCCGCTTTTATTATTTCTTTTTCATTTTCTAAGTAGCAACTTCCAAAAAAGAAATAAGAGTACCTCTTCCCTTCAAAATCAAAAAAACTTAACTGCTCACAAGGAAAGGTTGTATTTATTTTAATTAACATTATTCGTCCAGTTTATAAAATATGTAAACTCTAATACATACTTCAAAATATTCTTAGAGACAGCTATTTTTAGAGTCGATTAAAATTTCAGCTAATGAGAAATCAATAAAATTATCTATATCAACAGATCTCTCTGTCGGCATTTTGTATGCATAAACTTTATCAGAATAAAAAATCCCTTCGTCCCGTATCAAAGCATCAATATGATACGCATAAATAGCACCATTTAGACGGAAATATTCAGGTAAGTCTTGTGATCTCTTTCCTTTTAGCGATGATGGTAAAAAGCCTTCTAAACTTAAGTTATTAGGGATTTCATTAGACCATAAAGGACTATGTTCACAAGGACAAACAGAGACAACCCCTTCGGCTTCTTTTTTCACTAATAATTCAATTGCATTATTAACATCTAATACTGAACGAAGTGGGGAAGTAGGTTGTAATAAAACAACAACATCATACTTATTTTTACTGTTTTTTAGAGCATGGAGTATCACATCATTTGTTGTAGCATTATCATTAGATAAACTATCTGGTCTTTTGTATGGAACTTTAGCGCCTGACTCGCTGGAAATTTTAGCAATTTCACTACAGTCGGTACTTACTACGACATCATCAATATATTTTGACGATAAAGCTGCTTCGATAGTCCATTGGATCAAAGGCTTTCCAGCTAAGGGTAAAACATTTTTCCTCGGTAGCCTTTTACTACCTCCTCTAGCGGGTATTATTGCAAGTATTTTTTTATTATCTATCATAACAACTAAAAACCTAACGTTTTAAAATCAACTTGAGCACGATTAAAATCATCCATTCGCCCAATATCTAACCAATATTCATGAAATGGAAACATAAGGACATCGTTACCTAAATACCTTTCCAAGAGTGTCGGCATATCTACTACTTCATTATTATTAACTTGCTCAATAATTTTTCGACCAACAACATATATTCCAGCATTAACATGAAAACGCTGTACAGGCTTCTCTACCATACTTTTGATGATATTCCCTTCACTTTCGATTACACCGAATGGTACTTGGTATTCATATTCACGAACGCACATGGTTGCATTGGCATTATTCTCGTTATGAAAAGCTAGTAAAGCTTCTAAATTAACTTTTGTCAGTACATCGCCATTCATCATTAACACCGGAAGATCAGGTAAGTCATCTGGTAGTAAACCTAAAGCTCCTCCGGTGCCAAGAGGCTCTTCCTCATGAACATAATTGATTGATATGCCCCATTTAGTACCGTCACCAAAATACTCTTGAATCATTTCAGGTAGGTAATGAGTAGAAATATAAAAATTATGAAATCCTGATTTTATAAAACTTAAAAGTACCGTTTCTAATATTGGTTTATCACCCACTTTCAATAGTGGTTTAGGGCACTTATCCGTTAAAGGCTTTAACCTTGTACCAAAACCACCAGCCATTAAAAATACAGGGTTATCGTATTTAGCTTTTTGTGTTAGGTGATGAATAGTCTCTAAGCCAATCACGATACCATCATCTAGAATTGGAATAGAATGGAGCTGTTTAGCATTCATCAATTCTAAAATTTGCGCTTTAGAAGTACTAAAATCAACAGTGGTAGGTGTTGTGAACATAATTTCAGAAATCGGCTGCGATAAAGGAACATCACTAATTAATGCTCTACGTATATCACCATCCGTAACTGTACCTAATAAACGATTGTCAAGATCAACGACTAACGCAAGTTGAAGAGCCTCACTATCAATGACTTTTAGAACATCTTGTATATTACTTAAAGGAGAAACTAGTATATTTTTCCAATTATGACTCATAGCAATCTATAACCTTTTTGAAAATACGTGCGGGATAACAGGTAGTATTTTGACCTACGTCTTTAGTAATGGCGACACCCGCCCCAATAACCACATTTTCATTTACATGGATTGACTGAATAACTGAAGAGCCAGTACCAAAATGGACATTGGCCAGGGAAGTAACTTGACCGCTAATTGTAGCGCCTGGAGCGATATGGTTATTACTTCCTATAGAGCAATCATGATCAACTATTGAACCCGTGTTTACTATACTATTGTAACCAACACTTCCCCCTGTTTGGATAATAGCGCCACGCATTACTTGTACACCTTCTTCTAAAGAAACATACCTAGATACGTCCGCAGATTTAGACACTAATGTTGCAAAGCTATAACCTATTTTTTTATATTTATTATAAAAATCTGCCCTTAATGTATTCCCTGGTAATGAACCAATACCATTAACCAATTTTATTGTTGCTTTATCAAACAATAAAATATCATCATCACTTTGATACCAACGGTATTGTGAAAATAACGTTTGATTACTTGCAGGAGATGGAGAAACATAACCAAGAACATTAATATTATGCTCAATTAATATATCTAACAGAACTGACGCATGACCTCCTGCGCCAATTAATAAAACATTTTCACTCATCAATTAAATCACCTACTTGATAGTCTTTCTTTGCTTCACTACCGAGTAAATCCCAATATTGAATAGGGCTTTTCCCTAAACCTGGCCGTTTTATGGCGAGATTAGCTTCACTAAAAGCAGTATCTTTCTTAATAACTTTATCAGCAACGAGGCTCTTTCTTGCAACAGATTTATTTTTGACCTCTGAAGGTCTAGGTCCTTTAAGTCCATTACCAAGTGCTAACTCAATATTTCTAATACCTTCAATCATTGCTTTTAACTGCTCAGGCTCTAGTGAAGCTCTATGATCTGGGCCTTCCATATTCCTATCTAAAGTAAAGTGCTTTTCTATTATCTTCGCTTCACGAGCAACCGCAGCGATAGGAATAGTGATCCCGGCACTATGATCTGAATAACCTACAGGTAACTTAAAAGCATTAGCTATCGTATCCATCGCCTTAAGATTAATATCTTGCAAAGGTGCAGGGTATTCTGTTGTGCAGTGGAGAATTGTTACTTTATCTTTAAGGCTTTGTTGTCCAAGTTCAGAATAATATGCTTTTTCAAAAGCTTGAATACTTGGCTTCTCTGTTTGTTTTGCTACATAACCAAAGGCTATAACACCTAATGCCGTTTCTATTTCCGCCAAAGTAGCCATACCCGTGGAAACTATTAAATCACAGCCAGTTTGGGCATGCTCAAGTAGTAAAGGAGCGTTGGTTAAATCACCTGAGGGGATTTTTAATTTTTTTAATTTTAAATCATTGACTAAAAATTTTAAGCTATCAGAATCAAAGGCTGTAGATAAAAATTCAATTCCTAGTTTTTTGCAGTACTCAACCAATTCGATGTGAAATTCATAACTTAATTCTAGTCGACTAAGCATAGCAAGTTGAGATTCTTTTTTTTGAGTGTTAGCAATTTGATAATCAGCTTGTTCTGCTGTGGCTGTTACTAACTTAGACGCTTTGAATGTCTGAAATTTAACAATATCTGCACCCGCTTTATGTGCAGCATCAACAAGCTTAAATGCAAGCTTTTCATCTCCGTTATGGTTTACACCCGCTTCTGCAATAATTAATGTCATATTATGTCTCCACATTTAAATCATAGAATGACTTTAATGAATTTACTTTTAATTCTTTTAGTAACGTCACTATTTGACCAGATGCATCACCTTGCCCATAAGGATTAACAATAACGTCATCATTAATTCTATATGCTTTGTTAATCCCACCATTTATAGCATTAACAATATCACTTTTATCGGCCTTACAATGAATGACACTTTTAGCTGATAACCTGCCTTTTTGACGCATACCAATATTGATAGTTGCAATATTAAATGAAGGCACTTCAATAATACCGCTTGATGAATTACCAATCACAGCTGTTGAGTGCTTAACTGCACTTAGGTATCTTGTTTGACCTAGTGATGGTATTGCTAATACCCTATCTGGATTGTTTTTAGCGTAATTTTCAAGTAAAGGAATGATACTTCTTCCGCCATCATCGGCATTTGGATAAGTAAGAATGATCTGATACTCAGGGAACTCATCCAAGCTATCAAGTAATGCTTGAAAAGAGATTACAGGCTCTTCATCTGCTAAAGTCACAGGATGATAAGTCACTAAAAAATAAGGTTTAGAAATTGTAAAGCAAAGTGATTTAGATAATTCAGCAACGGATATAAAATGACTACGTGATAAATGGTCAAGGCCTATTGCCCCAACATTTTTCACTCGTTCTGGCGCTTCACCTAATTGAATAACTCTATTTCGGTATTCATCTGTAGACGTACAATGCATATAACTTAATTTAGTTATGGCATGGCGAATGGCATCATCATAGGCACCTTCGGTAATTTCACCACCATGTAAATGAACAACGGGAATTCGTAATATCATTGCTGTTTGCGCAGCTGCTAGCGCTTCAAACCTGTCACCTAAAATAACCAAAGCGTCAGGCTGAAGACGACTTAACGCGTCGGTAAAACCTAACACACCTAAACCCATGCTTTTAGCAACGCCTACCGCCGTATCAGAAGATAATAATATTTCTATTTTTTCATCTATAGTAAAGCCATCTCGTTCAATTTGCTGATAAGTACAGCCAAACTCCGGTGATAAGTGCGTTCCAGAAACTAGGAGCTGTAGGTCAAGTTTTGCATCCGCTTGAATATCTTTTAACAGCCAATACAACAACCCATATTCAGCACGTGTCCCTGTAAAAACTGCTATTTTTTTCATCTTATTATCCATTACTTACAGGCGAACTTGGTATATTCACTAAACAAGACTCCAGCCATTCTGAATTAGTTAGGGGGCCATATTTTGACTTTTCAAACATCGGCAATCTATTCATTAACTTCCAGATTGGTCGGGTCATAACCCCCTGTTTGTTGGTTTCTTTAATGAAAGTTTCACGCACTTCGTTATTAGGGCAAATAATAGCGTTTAACCAGTAATTAGACTGCGCATATTCAGGTTCTTCAACAAATTTAAAGTCCGACTCTTTAAAAAATCTCTTATAACTTAATGCTAATTCTCTTTTTTTCTCTAAAAACTTAGGTAATACTTCCATTTGAGCACAACCTAACGCAGCGTTTAAGTTTGGCAGACGGTAATTAAAACCTGCTTCATCATGAAAAAATTCATAAGGGTGAGGAACTTTAGCCGTAGTCGTTATATGTTTAGTATGCATCCCCTCATCAAAGCTTTTACATAAGACCATACCGCCACCGCCAGTAGTAATAACTTTATTACCATTAAAACTAACAGCGCTAAAAGAGCCAAAGGTGCCTGTGTGCTGCCCTTTATAAAAAGAACCTAAACTTTCAGCAGCATCTTCCACTAATGCTATATTCCATTTAGCACATACAATTATTAATTCATCAAGCTCTACGGGATGACCAAAAGTATGCATAGGGACTACAGCACGAAACACCTGTTGAGTAACTTTATGCTGACTCAAACCATCATCATTAATAAAAGCATTATCTTCAAGGTAACTATCCAACGCTTCAGGACATAAACCTAAACTTATCTTAGATACATCAACAAATACAGGCTCTGCTCCCATGTGATATAAAGCGTTACAGGTAGCGACAAAAGTAAGGGCTTGAGTAATAACCAAATCACCTGATTTAACTCCTGCCATGTATAGTGCTGTATGTAAAGCAGCGGTGCCATTAACTGTTGCTATGGCTTTGGCTATTCCAGTATAGGCTTCTATTTGCTGTTCAAATTGGTCGACATATTTACCGACACTAGAAACAAACGTACTATCGAGCGTATTATTCACATACTTTTTTTCATTACCACCAAATGTCGGCGCATGCAGTGGTACAAACTCTTTTGTTTGATAGATTTCTTGAACAAAGTTAACTAATTTTTTATGCATAGTATATTCTTAAGTATTGTTACATTTTGCTATCAAGGTATTTACCTGTTTCTTTATGACCAAAAGCGGGTATCATCTTAAAGAACAGCTCAACAATTTCATCTTTTGTCCAAGCTTTGTCTTTTTTCAGCCCTGCAATCGTTTGCTCAAACTCTTTTATTAGCTGAGAATCAAATAAGGCTTCATTTTTAATTACCCCTAAATTTTCAAATTGTTCCATATCTAGTGTTTCATTATCAGTAAAGAACTCTTCAAAATCTTTTTCACCAGTTGTATCACTATCTGTAAATAAACAAGGCCATTTCCCTTGTTCTGGTAGTGAATGAACTAATTCTCTTGCTTCATCTTCTGAATTGCATAAATAAGGTTCATAACCTAAGTTTTCTAAATATTTAATGGCAATATCAGCAAAAGTAATAAGGTGTAGTGCTTCACTTAATTTAGGAAAAAATATATCTCTATTTTCACCAAAAATACAGGACATCAAACACAATTCACCTGACTCTTGTGGTGTTACAAAATAACGTTTGATATCTTTAGGTGCTACGATTGGTTGGCGTTTTTGGATTCTTTGATTAAAACCATGTAGTAGTGAACCATCTGAAAATGCTACATTGGCAAAACGCGCAGTAGATATTGCAATATCAGCACTGCGTCGCATCAAAAACATTTCCATTATTCGCTTAGAAGCTCCCATCATATTTACAGGATTTGCCGCTTTGTCTGTAGATACACAAAAGTACTTTTTACTACCTTTATCAGCGGCTTGTTTCATTGTTTTTTCAGTATTAAAAATATTAACATCGATCATACGCATCAAGGTATAAGGATCTTTTTCACTACGAACATGCTTTAAAGCTGACAGGTTTAATACATAATCATATTTACCATCCGCTATTATGAAGGCGTCATATTCAATAGAGCCAATATCTAATGCAAATGTTTGAAAATCTCCATTAATATACCCAAATGAACTTCTAATATCACGTACTAGTTCAACCATGTTATTTTCACTGATATCAACAACGTGAAGTTTTTTAGGGTTACGTTTAAATATTTCTTTGGTGACTGCTTGTCCAATGGAGCCTGCTCCACCTAACACTAGAAATGTTGCACTTGAAACTATCTCTTGCAACTGAATTTCGTTAGCCAAAATATCGTTTGAGAATAACTCACACTCACGACCAATCAAATTAAGAATAGATGACATAATTAACCCCAAATCCCTTTTGTATCGACAATAAATTCTGCATTAAAATTCTTTTCTTTAAATTCTTTATGATCTACTAACATCAAGTGTATATCAGCTTCTTGAATAGCTTGTTCAATATTTACCAATTCAATTTTATTTACATGACTTGGTAATTTTTCAATATTTGGCTCAACCCCAAAAGTTATACCTGAATGCATTTTAGCAATATCTTGCGCAATCTGTAATGCCGGACTTTCACGTAAATCATCTATATCAGGTTTAAATGCTAAGCCATAACAAGCAATAGTCACATTGTTAGTCGTTTTATTTGGGTTAGCTTGTAAAAAATCAGCTATAGCAATTTTTATTTTATCGACTACCCAAAGAGGCTTAGCATCATTCACTTTTCGAGCAGTGTGAATTAGCTGAGCTTGCTCTGGTGTTTTAGCAACGATGAACCAAGGATCTACGGCAATACAATGCCCACCAACACCAGGGCCCGGTTGTAATATATTTATTCTTGGGTGCCTATTAGCTAAAGATATTAGCTCCCAAACATCAATATCTAACTTATCACAAATAATTGAAAGCTCATTTGCAAAAGCAATTTGTACATCTCGACAACTATTTTCTGTTAGCTTTGCCATTTCAGCGGTACGTGCATTGGTAATAACACAGTCGCCTTTAACAAATGTTTGATATAACTGAACCGCCGCTCGAGAACACTTGTTAGTAAGCCCTCCTATAACACGGTCATTTTCAACTAATTCGCGTACTACATGACCTGGTAATACCCGCTCAGGGCAATGAGCAATACGAATATCAGACGATTCACCACTTGTTTGAGGAAATGTTAAGTCGCATCTTGCTTGTGCAAGCCACTCAGCCATTTGTTCTGTAGCGCCAACTGGCGAAGTCGACTCAAGAATAACCAGATCACCTTTTTTTAATACGCTGGCAATTACTTTCGCTGCCGATTCTATATATTTAAGATCAGGTTTTGGGATATCTCCTTCTCTTTCAATTGGTAAAAATGGTGTAGGTACAGCAATTAAAAATGCATCGGCAGGCTCTGCCTTTGTTGTTGCTCGAAGGAAACCTTCAGTAACTGATGCATGAACAAGCATATCTAGATCAGGTTCAACAATATGGATATTACCTTTATTTATGATATCAACAACATGTGGGTTAACATCAACACCAATGACTTTCTTTTTACGAGAAGCAAACATGGCAGCAGTTGGTAAACCTATATAACCGAGGCCTATAACTGAAATAGTTTCAAATGACATAATAATTACTTTTATTTTTCGAATAGTTAAATTTATAAAGAATCAAGAATACGTGCACATGCTTTACCATCACCATATGGGTTGTGAGCAAAGCTCATTGCCTTATAAGCATCTTCGTTTGACAATAATATGGTAAGTTCGGTAACTATAGTTTCGGTAATTGTGCCAACTAATTTCACCGTCCCCGCATCAAGCGCTTCTGGGCGTTCAGTTGTATCACGCATTACTAATACGGGTTTTCCTAGTGAAGGAGCTTCTTCTTGTATGCCACCTGAATCAGTTAAAAGAACATACGATTTATTCATCAAATATACAAAAGGTAAATAGTCTAATGGCTCAATAAGGAACACATTATTCAAATCTGCAAGTAAACGATTAACAGGCTCTCGAACATTTGGATTTAAATGCATAGGGTAGACAAATTCAACGTCTGGAAATGCTTTCGCCATTTGAGAAATTGCTTCACAAATTCGCTCAAACCCACCACCAAAACTTTCTCGGCGATGCCCGGTGATCAAGATAAGACGTTTATTTTCATCAAGAAAGTCAAACTGAGCCTGTAGTGTGGCACTTAATTCTACATTCGTTTCAAGTTTTTCAATCACATCAAGCAAGGCATCGATAACGGTGTTACCTGTGACTATAATTTGTTCAGGATTAATATTTTCAGTTAATAAGTTTAGCTTTGACGTTTCAGTTGGAGCAAAATGCAAATCTGCGATGGCTCCCGTTAATTTACGATTACCCTCTTCTGGCCAAGGTGAATATATATTACCAGTACGAAGACCTGCTTCAACATGACCTACTTTAATTTGTTGATAATAAGCAGCCAAGGTTGTTGAAAGTGTGGTAGCAGTGTCACCATGTACTAAAACATAATCTGGTTTAAATTCTGCTAACACTGGTTTTAAGCCTTGCAATATACCACAGGTAATATCAGTTAAATCTTGACCTGGTTTCATCAAGTTCAGATCATAATCAGGGGATATTTCGAACAGCTCTAATACTTGATCAAGCATTTCTCTATGCTGAGCTGTAACACAAACTTTCGCTTCAAAGCGCTCATCTGCAGCTAGCGCATGAACAAGAGGTGCCATTTTTATGGCTTCAGGGCGAGTGCCAAATACGGTTAAAATACGTCTTTTATTCATTTTACTTTATTAAATACCAATAAATAACTCGGAAAGCGTTGAAATAATTCAACATCAAAACTCAGTAATTTCACACTCTGAGACAATAGTTGTTTGCATTGTATTAAGCCACAGCACCCTAAATACATATCGATTCGATAATACATCGTGCCTATATGATGGCTCAGGATCGTCATCCCCGTGATTTCTTAATCGGGGATCTAGTGTACTAAGCGCAATAGATCTTTGATCAGAAACTTCACAGATGACGTCTACAGTTACATCCTGAGTTAACTGTATAGCCATGTAATACTTTACAGTAAGCTGAGTTGCATAATGTTATACACTTACTTATCTGTTTCTTTGATAGTATTCATGTGACGAGGAGCTATGTAACCTACTGCACCTATTATAAGCATCACTAGCCGTAATATTTTTCGAGCATTATACGGGAGTTCAAGGCCACTTTCAGTATAAATATCTATGTTTCCGCTGTTGATAACAAAAGATTACAAGTAAAATATTTAGACTAAAAATACTGAATCGATTGAATAAGTATTGGTTAAAGTGACTGCATAATAGAGTGGAGGAGTAAAGTATTCGCCACTCAAGTTTCATTATCAATAGCTAATGTAAAGTTACAACGACTATCCCGTCGCCATTAAATGCAAAGAAATTGTAAAATAAAGTTTCACTCGCTTGTTGCTTACGCCTAAGTCAAGTATCATTGGAATCAATATTTTATTCATTTGCTCTCTAATCGCTTATAAACCCATGGTTTCACTCAATAATTTCATTTTTATTAACAACTTTATCGCCAAATTACCTCAGCAAAAAATCGCGCAGGTTATTAGTGTGTGCTTATTGGTTTATATTACCTCTATCGCGGCTAAAATTACTTGGTTGATAATACCTAGTGCTAGTCAGACTATTAGCACTAGTGGCGTAGGTAATTTTAAGCCAATACAAAGTCAATCACGAGATAAAAACCATGATTTATCTAAGTTACAATCGTTAAATTTATTTGGTGCATACAATGAATTAGTTGTTGAAACTGCCGTGATAGTAAAAAATGTGCCTGAAACACGTTTACAGTTAACATTATCGGGGTTAGTTGCTAGTGATCAAGTTGATACTGCAGCTGCTATTATTGAATACAAAAAGAAGCAAGAAACCTACGGTATTGGCGATATTATAAAAGGTACTCGTGCGAGCCTTGAACAAGTTTTAATAGATCGGGTTATCATAAAACAATCAGGCCGTTTAGAAACACTAATGCTTGATGGTGCTGATTATAGTAAACCAGCGCAAAGCGTCTCGACTAAAAGTAACAACAGCGAAAGCGATAAAAAAACTCAAAAACCGCCTTCAAAATCAAAACCGAGTGTCCTCGATCAGCGTACTAATAAAGACTTAACTCGAACAGCTCAACTTTTGAGAGCTGACTTGAAAAATGATCCAGGTAAAATAACAGATTACCTACGTATTTCACCCGCGCGTAAAGGGAGTAAAATTGTTGGTTATCGTTTGTCGCCAGGTAAAAAACCTGAATTTTTCAAATTATCAGGTTTGAAATCTGGCGATATCGCGGTACAAATGAACGGGCATAATTTACTTGCTCCGTTAGAAGCTGCACAGGCAATGTCAGCACTAAAAACCGAAAGTGATATTTCATTATTAGTTGAGCGTAAAAACGACTTGATTGAAATACAGTTTAGTATTGATTAAATAACTATTTTATAAGCATAAACTTTTAGCATTAATTTTTAGTATTAATAAAGAAGCAATAAGGAATTTTTCATGGGCACAATCTTAAACGCATTTGTGGTTAAGCACTTTCTCCACAAGTTTAAGCAACTTAAGAAATTGAGCTTGGTTTTGATAACGGCAATTACCTTTAGCGGCATATTTGCTGTTGGACAAGCGAGTGCTGCGCAATACTCCCCTAGTTTCAAAAACACTGAAATTGTTGAGTTTGTCACTATTGTTGGCAAAAACTTGAAAAAAACCATGATTGTTGATCCTAACGTGCGCGGTAAAATTAATGTACGCAGTTATGATTTGTTATCAGAAGAGCAATATTACCAATTTTTCTTAAATGTATTAGAAGTTTATGGCTTTTCCGCCATAGAAAGAGAAAATAATATAGTTAAAATTATTCGCAATAAAGACGCAAAAACTGCCGCCATTCCCGTTATAGGCAGTGGCAGTAAAATTGTTGGCGATGAAATGGTTACCCGTATTGTTGAAGTGAAAAATGTAACTGTACGTGAGTTAGTACCGCTGTTACGACAATTATCAGATCAAGCTGGTGGCGGCAACGTAACCAACTATGATCCTGCCAACGTTATTATGCTCACAGGTACTGCCGCAACGGTAAAGCGATTAGTTAAAATTATTGAGCGCGTTGACAGAGCCGGCGATCAAGACGTAGAGATTATAAAGTTAGAATATGCTTCTGCTGGTGAAATGGTGCGAATTATTCAAGCCATGAACAAACCGTCAAGCGGTAAAGCCGGTCAACCGACTTTTTTAATCCCTAAAATTGTTGCTGATGATCGCAGCAATAGCGTTATTGTTAGTGGTGAAATTAAGGCGCGTGAACGTGTGGCTCGATTAATCAAGCGACTTGATAGCGAGTTAGAAAGCAATGGTAATACCCGTGTTTACTCTCTTAAGTACTCAAAAGCTGAAGATTTAGTTAAAGTCCTTAAAGGGGTTAGTAAATCCATTTCTGACAAAGGACAATCAGCCAAAGTAAAAAGTAGTTCAAAAACGAATACAAGTATTGAATCACACCAGTCTACCAATGCATTAGTTATCACTGCTGAGCCTGATATGTTACGTTCGCTTGAAGCCGTTATTCGTCAATTAGATGTACGTCGTGCACAGGTATTGATTGAAGCTATTATTGTTGAAGTGTATGAAACTGACGGTGTTAGTTTAGGAGTACAATGGGGTAATGAGAACTTTGGTTTTACTCAATTCACTAATGGCCCTGCCACTATTGGCTCTGTTGCCGCTGGTGCCAAAGCGGCAGAAACCACTAAAGGTGAAATAGTCCCCGCAGTTTACTCTTCTGAAACAGGAGAAAAAATTAGTGATGAATATAGATTAAATGATGTTGAAGGTGATTTTACTGCATTAGGCGCAGCGTTAGGCTCAGCCAGTGGTTTAGTTACAGGTGTCGTTACCGGTGACTGGGCAGCACTTATCCAAGCAGTGAGCACTGATACTAATTCAAACCTTTTAGCCACACCAAGTATTACGACGCTTGATAACGAAGAAGCCTACTTTATTGTTGGTCAAGAAGTGCCAATTATTACAGGCTCTACCAGTAGTAGTAATAATAGTAATCCTTTTCAAACGGTAGAACGTCAAGAAATCGGTATTAAACTACGGGTAACCCCACTAGTTAATGAAGGCTCTGCCGTGCAACTCAGCATTGAACAAGAAAGCTCTTCTATCAGCGGTAATACCGGTGTTGATATTTCAATTAACAAAAGAGAAATCAAAACCACGGTAATGGCTGAAAGCGGGGATATGATAGTTTTAGGCGGTTTAATTGATGATGATGTTCAAGAAAGTGTACAGAAAGTACCACTACTTGGAGATATCCCTATTATTGGTCACTTGTTTAAATCGACCAGTAACAGTACTCGCAAGCGTAATTTAATGGTATTTTTACGCGCCACAATAATACGTGATGCAAGCTTGATGAGTGAGCTTAGTGAAAGTAAATATAACTATATTCGTGCCGAACAAATCAGTAAGCAAGAGGCCGGTTTATCATTAATGGATGATAAAAGATTACCAATATTACCAGAATGGAATGACGAATTAGCATTACCTCCTTCTTTTGAAGATTATCAAGAATCTATTCAAGAAGAGAAATTAATCGAAGAAAACTCATTACCAGAAAACATGTCAAAAGAGAGTTCATTACAAGAGAATTCATCAAAAGAGAGTTTATTAAAAGAGAATGATGAGTAATGTCTGAGCAAGTAATGAAAGACGAAGAAGTCACTGCTGAACAAGATATTACTCTTGATAACAAAGTAGAAATTTCAGAAGAAGCCTCTACCGCTTGGCGCTTACCTTTTGCTTTTGCTAAGCGTTATAGTGTTTTGCTGAGTAAAGACGACAATAACTATGTGCTAAATTGCTTAGAAAATATCAGTTTAGATACCATTGTAGAAGTTCGTCGGATTATTAAGACACCTTTTAGCTTTAATGTACAAGACATTGCTTCATTTGAATTGCTATTAACGCAATCATACCAACGAGATTCATCAGAAGCACAGCAAATGATGGAAGATATCGGTAATGAAGTTGATTTATACTCGCTTGCCGATGAAATGACAGAAAGCGAAGACTTGTTAGAAAATGAAGATGATGCGCCTATTATCAAGCTTATCAACGCTATGCTCAGCGAAGCTATCAAAGAAAGTGCCAGTGATATTCATATAGAAACCTTTGAAAATGCACTACAAATACGTTTTCGTGTTGATGGTATTTTACGTGAAGTATTGAAACCTAACCGAAAACTCGCTTCTTTATTAGTTTCGCGCATTAAAGTTATGGCAAAACTTGATATTGCCGAGAAACGTATTCCGCAAGATGGTCGTATTTCACTACGTATTGGTGGTCGTGCTGTTGATGTTCGCGTATCAACAATGCCAACAGGTCACGGTGAACGTGTTGTTTTACGTTTACTTGATAAAAATGCCGCGCGATTAGATCTAGAAGAACTTGGTATGACGGACTTTAATCGTCATGCTTTTAGCAAGTTAATTGATAAGCCACACGGTATTATTTTAGTGACTGGCCCAACAGGCTCAGGTAAAAGTACAACCTTGTATGCTGGTTTAACACAAGTTGATGAAAAAGAACGTAATATTCTAACAGTGGAAGACCCCATTGAATTTGCAATTGAAGGTATTGGTCAAACACAGGTAAATACCAAGGTTGACATGACCTTTGCCCGTGGTTTACGTGCCATATTACGTCAAGATCCTGATGTTGTTATGGTAGGTGAAATTCGTGATTTAGAAACAGCGCAAATTGCAGTACAAGCAAGTTTAACAGGTCATTTAGTGTTATCAACGTTACATACCAACACTGCTGCAGGTGCGATTACACGTATGGAAGATATGGGCGTTGAGCCCTTCTTGCTCTCTTCAAGCTTACTCGGTGTACTTGCCCAACGCTTAGTACGTACACTCTGTCCTCATTGTCGTGAAAGTCATTTGCCTGATGAAGAAGAATGTACTTTACTTCGACTGCCTGAAAATAATGAACGAGTAATATACCGTGCAAAAGGTTGCAGCGAATGTAACTTTAAAGGCTATCGCGGTCGAACCGGTATTCATGAATTATTAACTGTTGATGATGGTGTTCGTGAATTGATCCACAATGGTCATGGTGAACAAGCAATAGAAAAGTATATTCGTAAAAATACAGCATCTATTCGTCACGATGGTTTTGACAAAGTAATGACAGGGCAAACAACACTCGAAGAAGTGTTGCGTGTAACGCGAGAAGATTAATGGCAGCTTTTGATTATCAAGCCGTAGATAGCCGAGGCAAAACCAAAAAAGGCGTTATTGAAGGCGATACACCAAGACAAGCCCGCGCGTTATTACGTGAGCAAGGCTTAATGCCAACAGAAGTAACCCCAACACTTGCCAACAATAAATCAGCATCTGGTAAAAAAGGCAAGTCGAGTACAGGAAAAGCAAAAGGAAAGGTATCAGCAGCAGAATTAGCGCTGATTACCCGTCAATTAGCCACCTTAGTTGAATCTGGCCTACCTCTTGAAGAATCCTTAATGGCCGTTGCAGAGCAAGGTGATAAAAATAGTATTAAAAGTATGGTAATGGGCGTACGAACTAAAGTAACGGAAGGTTATGGTTTAGCTGAAAGTATGTCTGAGTATCCCAAAGTTTTTAACCATTTGTATCGCGCTATGATAGCCGCGGGTGAAAAATCGGGCCATTTAGATAAAGTATTAAATCGCTTAGCTGACTACACAGAGCAACGTGAGCAAATGCGCTCACAGCTTATTCAAGCCCTAGTTTACCCAGTAATAATGACGGTTGTCGCTGTTGGTGTTATTGCTATATTGTTAACGAAGGTTGTCCCACAAATTGTTGGTCAGTTTGAGCATATGGGCGCTAACCTGCCCGGCTCAACTAAGTTTCTAATTGCGAGTAGTGAGTTTTTACAAGCAAATGGTTTGTTGCTGGTATTAATTATTGCCATGATCATGTTGTTATTTTCGCAGCTGTTGAAAAAACCAAAATTTGAAATGGCTTTCAATCAAAGAGTCATCGAACTTCCCGGACTAGGTAAAGTCGCCAAAGGCCTTAATACTGCTCGATTTGCTAGAACCCTAAGTATACTTTCAGCTAGTGCAGTGCCGCTATTAGAAAGTTTGAAAATTTCGGGTGAAGTGCTCGACAACTTATTTATCAAGCAACAGGTAAAATTAGCGGCTGATAAAGTACGTGAAGGCTCAAGCTTACACTTGTCACTTGAACAAACTAAGCTATTTCCACCTATGATGTTACATATGATCGCCAGTGGTGAAAAAAGTGGTCAACTTGAACAAATGTTAGGTCGTGCTGCAGATAACCAAGATAAAGAATTTGAAGCCTTGGTGAACATCTCTGTAAAAGCCTTTGAGCCTGCCTTGATGGTAGTTATGGCTGCTGTTGTTTTGTTTATTGTTATGGCAATATTAGAGCCTATTTTGCAATTGAATACCTTTGTTGGTGGTTAATCTTTTTTGAGGATTGGTAATGGTTGTTTGTATTTTATCAAAGTAACTCAACTTAGCCCCAATCCATCGAATGAAATTTACGTTAACTTTACGTTAGAGAAGTAGTTAGGAAATATAATGTTAAAAAATAAGTTTAAAAGTGCACAGGGTTTCACCTTATTAGAAGTGATGGTGGTTATTGTTATCATCGGAATGATGTTGAGTGTGGTAGTACCAAACTTAATGGGCAGTCAAGACACCGCCAAATTACAAAAAGCAGTGCAAGACATAACCGCATTAGAGAACTCGTTAAAAATGTACAAATTGGATAATTATGATTACCCAAGTACAGAGCAAGGATTAGAAGCATTAACAGATCAAACTGACATAGAGCCTATTCCACGTCGTTTTCCTGATGATGGTTATGTAACACGTCTACCTAAAGATCCTTGGGGTAATGAGTATCTGTTACTAAACCCAGGTGAACAGGGAAAAATGGATGTATTTACTGCAGGACCTGATGGCGAAGTGGGTAACGAAGATGATATTGGGAATTGGAATTTAGGCGATTACCAATAAGATTTCGCCTAAAACGCACATGCTCAGCGTTGCGAAATACTCGTTTAGTGAACTAAACGTCATATTTAGCGCCTTGATCATGAGCCTTTTAGTCTGAAATTAAGGCAATACAGCATTGGCTTATTTTTAGCTGAAATTAGACATTAAGAGAAAGCTAAATTTAAAACATGAAACACAGCCACCCTTTATATTTAAAATCCCCAACAAAAACCAAAGGCTTCACTTTACTTGAAGTCTTAGTGGTTATTGCCTTAATTGGCTTGATTGTGTCGGCTGTGCAATTTAACTTTTCGGGTAAACGTCCTGAAGATACCCTACAAAAAGCTAGTTACCAATTTGCAGAGTTATTTGAAAGTGCGGCAAATTATGGTTTATTAAATAATATTGAACTCGGTTTATATATAGATAAAAACAGTTATCAATTTTTAGGCTATGACGGCATTAAGTGGAGTGAAATACCTCAACAAGATTGGTTAGCTACACAGGAATTACCTAAAGATGTAACATTTAAATTGGCTTTAGAAGACCTGCCTATTGAAGAGCCACTTCTGTTTGATTCGTCAGTATTCAACACAAATAATGATGACTTTCTTTCTTTTGATAGCGAAGAGCAAGATGAAGAAACTAAAAGCAAAAAAATGATACCGCAAGTACATATATTATCTGGTGGCGACATCACCCCGTTTAGCCTCACATTTCAGTTCAGTAAAGAAGTTTCGCGCTACGATGACTTAGCTGAATTAGCTTATCGTGTTACTGGCATTTATAGCACACCTTTAACGATTGAAGGACCTGTGCTAGATGAGTAATCAGATTAAAATTGCGGATATTCAAGTAAATAACACGCTAATAACGAATACTCTAAAAAGTAATGCTCAAACAAAGAGTCAAAAATCACTTGGCTTTACTTTAATTGAAGTGATGTTAGCGTTGGCAGTATTTTCTATTGCAGGCATTGCACTATTGAGCGCTGCAAGTAATAACGCCCGAAACATTGGCTATTTAGAAAGTAAAATGTTTGCTAATTGGGTTGCTTCAAACCAATTAGTGGCCGCCAGTTTAGAAGCAAAATGGCCACCAAAAAACAACTTAAAAGGCGAAGTAGAGCTAGCAGGCAGAGCATGGTTTTGGCAACAAAAAGTAATAAAAACTACCGACAATGATATGCGTGCTATTGTGATGGAAGTTCGCCTACACGAAGATGATGAATTAGCAATAAGCAGCTTAACCACCTATATTTCTAATGTGGCGAAGTAATGCAAACTAACACTTATGCGACTAACACGTCTAACATAGGCACTCCTTCACAACGTAGCTTGAAAAGGAGGCAATTTAATAAGGGTTTTACTTTATTAGAAGTGCTAATTGCCATTGCCATTTTTTCCCTAATCAGTCTATCTAGTTTCACCATTTTTGATTCAGTATTAAAAGGTGATCAAACAGCGAAAAAACGCAGTAATCGGCAGAATGAATTACAACGGGCTTTTTTGATTATTGAGCGCGATATAACACAGATTGCACGTAGAACTATCCGCCTTGAAGGTGAATCGCCACTAGGGCAATTAATACAAACCGCAGATGATAGCTTTGCCAGCGAAGAGCAAGCAATCGCTTTTGTTCGTCATGGTTGGACAAATCCCGGGTTATTATTGCCGCGTAGTGATATGCAAGCTGTCGCTTATCGCTTAGTTGAGGAAACACTGCAACGTTTACACTTTAATTTTGTTGACTCTGTCGTTGGTGAAGAGCCAAAAATAAGAGCATTGATCAGCGATGTTACCGAATTATCATTTGAATATTATGATGGAAAAAAATGGCAAAAAACATGGCCAGGTAATACTTTACCGTTAGCCATAGCGATTGAATTTAACACCAAAGATTATGGTATTATTCGTCGACAATTTTTAGTCGCTGGTGATAGGCAAGGTAGAAACTAGTGACAAACTATTTAAACAAACTTCACAAGCAAAATGGCGTAGCCCTGATCACTGTAATGTTAATTGTTGCCTTGTGCGCAGTTATCGCCAGCCAAATGACCGCTCGTTTGCAAACGCAAATGCAACGTAGCGCCAACATTGCCTTTAATCAGCAAGCCTATTGGTATGCTATGGGCGCTGAGGCATTTACCAAAAGAGTTTTAATTACTGCAAATAAAGACGATAAAGATGTTACTCATTTAGGGCAAATTTGGGCACAAGGTGAAACTACCTACCCTGTTGATTTTGGAGATATTACCGGAGAAATAATAGACTTACAAAGCTGTTTAAACCTCAATGCCTTACGCGCACCACTAGAGAGTAAAAACGCTGACGGTAACAAAAAAAATAAGAACGTGACAAAAGTACCCGCTAGATTAGCTTTTGAAGCATTATTGATAAATTTACAACTTGATAATGTTAGTGCATTTGAAGCTGAGTCTATGGCTGACGCGCTAACAGATTGGCTAGACTCAAACAGCTCTATAAGTAGCGCAGGTGGCGCAGAAGATAATGACTATGCATCGCGACAATTTCCTTACTTAGCAGCGAACCATTATTTAGCTAGCGTTAATGAATTAAGAATAATAGAGCACTTTACGCCAACTATTATTGAGGCAATAAAGCCATATGTTTGTGTTCTTCCTGCTAATGATTTACATAAAGTAAATATTAATACGCTAAATAGTGAGCATGTTGAGTTATTGCAAGCCTTGCTCGATTCAACGCTAGATGAAGCACAAGATATATTAACTGCACGAGGAGAAAAAGGCTTTACCTCTATCGATAATTTTTATAATTCTCCCGAGGTGGTAAAGCTCAAAAATTTTAATGATAAAAAAGATCAGTTTGTAGTTGATAGCGAATACTTTACACTTAAAGCAAGTGCAAGTTTTAATGATAGCTTTTTTGCCATGAACTCAGTAATGAAAGTAACAAATAATAAATATATAGATGTGATCAGTCGCACCATAGGACGCAATTAATGGCCGAAATTTTATACATACGCCTAGGCAGCCAAGTTCAAGATAAAATATCTTGGTTGATATTTAGCACTAGCGAGCAAGAGATTATTGCCAGTGGTGAATTAACTAATGCCGAGCAATTATGTGAATTAACCGAAAAAGCACAGCAACGTGACGTAAAGGTATTTGTTCCCGGTAGTGATGTTTTGCTAAAGCGCTTAACCGTACCCACTAAGTCACAACGGGCAATGCGCTCAGCTGTGCCTTACATGCTTGAAGATGAATTAGCCCAAGACGTAGATGACTTGTTCTTTGCTTATGCCAATATTTCAGCCGATGAAGACGGCCATAACTGCTTTGTAGCAGTTACTGAACGAGCACAAATATTACTATGGAAAGCTTGGTTAGCTGATGCCGATATTCAAGTAAAAACCATTCAGCCTGATGTTTTAGCAATGCCTTATACTACAGGACAATGGAATGCTATAGCGCTGAATGCAGCACCAGCGCCTTCAAATGGCTCTTCAGATGGCTATTTTAATGGAAATCAAATAATAGTCCGTCAAGGTGAGTGGCAAGGTTTCACCCTTGATAGTGAGGCGTGGCAGTTTTCACTGCAGCATGTTTTTACAACTGAGCGAGGTGATGGTGACATTGATGGTACAGAGCAAGAGCAAAATGATATAATCATCAATGCTTATTCAGACTTACCATTGCTTAATGAAACCTCAAAGCCAAACGGGTTAACCGTTGTTAAAGCAGAAGAAGATTTACCGTTAGCGATATTTGCCAAGCATTGTCAGCAAACCTCATTTAATTTGCTTCAAGGCGAATTTAAAGTAAAAGAGCATAGGTCAAAAAATGTCAATAATTGGCTTTGGGCGGCGGGTATAGCAATATGTGCTTTGTTACTTAATGTTAGCTATAAAAGCGCACAATTATGGCAACTCTCAGCGCAACAAACGCAAGTAGAAGCGCAAATAATTTCCCGTTACAAAAAAGCATTTCCAGATGCTAAAAGAGTACGTATTGGCACAATAAAGTCGCAGTTAAATAGAAAAATAGCACAACTTGGAGGGGTAAAGGATCAAGCGGGCTTTTTATCAATGTTATCAAAGGTACAGCCTGCTTTTGCAAAAGTTCCGGCACTTAAACCAGAATCATTAAAGTTTGACAGTAAAAAACAAGAGCTTCGCGTGCAAGCCATTGCTAATGATTATCAACATTTTGAGCTCTTTAAAGGGGCGCTTAATGCCGCTAATTTAACAGTAAAGCAAGGGGCCCAAAATAATCAAGGTGAACAAGTGACCGGCTCATTTACCATTAGACCAAGTAGCTCAAGTAGTAAGGGAGGCTCATAATGAACTTAGCTTCAATAAAAGCGTGGTGGCAAGGGCTTAACTTACGTGAGCAGCGTTTAGTGTTAGCAATGGGCTCTGCTTCTACAGTTTTTTTACTTTACAGCCTAGTATGGCAACCGCTGAATGATAATTTAGCTAAAACTGAAAAAAATCTAGCTAGCCGTCAAGCACTATTAACTTGGGTAGCGGATAATACGGCCCGTTATCAAAGTGTTAAGTCTGTCGGTGGTAAACAAAAAAGTAGTGGTAGTTTATCAAGCATTGTTAACCGTACTGCAAATCAGCAACAACTCACTATTACACGTATGCAGCCGCAGGGGGAAACATTACAAGTGTGGCTTGATAGTGCACCTTTTACCCAGCTTTTGTTTTGGTTAGAGCACTTAGCCAACAATGAAGGCTTGCAAGTACAAGCAATTGATTTAACTCAAGGTGAGAATCAAGGCGAAGTGCGTGTTCGCCGTTTACAGCTTTCCAAACAGTAATGGCAAGTTTATTAAGTTACATGCCATGCATATAGGCTCGTCATCCCCGTGGTGTCCAAATCGGGGATCCAGTGTCTAAAGTGCAATAGATCTTCGATCAGAAACTTCGAAGATGACGTTTACAAAGAACTCCTGAGTAAATACCATAGGTTTGTTAAGTTACTTCCACTTGTTAAGAAGTAAACTTGATAGACTTGAATTAATTTTCCAATTTAAATAACCTGAACTTGGTTTAAGACATAGTTAACATACTGAAATTAAATTACAAATTAATTCATACTATCTCTAGCTTGATAGTTTTGCTTAATTCAAGGCAAATTTACGCGTCAATAGCTTGCCTATTGCAAGTGAGTTTAACGCAGAAGTAAGTAAAAATAGCTGCTAGAGAAACATTTGTTAAGCCGAGCTCAGGTTACATAATTAAACAGAGACAATAAATGAAAAACAAAATCGCCATTGGTGTTATTTTTTTAATAACCTATATTGGTTTTTTAATCGCAACATTACCAACATCGTTTGTGCTAAATCAACTTTCACTGCCTAAAAACATTACTGTGTCAGGCGTTTCGGGTAGTATTTGGCGCACGAGTATCGCGCAAGTAAACATTGAAGGAACAAGTGTTAAAAAAGTAGAAGCCGAGCTAAGCTTTTGGTCTTTATTCACCTTAACACCTAAACTAGCTATTACTTTTGGTGACTCTTTTATCGCTGGGCCTGAAGGTGAGCTTGAGTTAGTACTTTCTGCGGATAAAGCCGAAATAAATGATCTTAAACTTTTAGTGAAAGCTAACCAAATAGCACAACAACTTCCCCTTCCCTTACCTATGTCTGCACAAGGTAACGTCGAATTAACGCTGGTAAATGCCGAGATTGATCTAAACAAGAACAACCAATGTATAGCGGCAAAGGGCACAGCTTCATGGTCAAAAGCAGGTGTAGTTGCGTTAGAACAGAATATTAAGTTAGGGACTTTAACTGCTGATATTAACTGTGAAAATGGTGCTTTAGCGGTAATTATTTCACCTAAAAATAACCTAGGCTTAACTTTTAATGCCTATGTACGACAAGGTGGTAAAGTATCTGGAAACGGTTTTTTAAAACCGGGAGCTAAATTTCCTCAAGCCCTTAACGATGCATTACCATTTTTGGGTAGAAAAGACAGTAAAGGTCGCTATCGTTTGAGTTTTTAAGGTCGCTTGGCACGTAGTAGCTAAATCCATGGGTTAATAATATCCAGTTTCATGTGTTTAAAGTCTTTGACATTTCTGGTGACTAACGTCATGCCATGTACTTTAGCTGTTGCGCCAATCATTGCGTCTCGTTCAGATTTGGGATCTGGTACATGCAACTTTGCACGCTGTATAGCAACACTGGTATCAAACGGTAAAACTCTATCAGAAAATGCTTTTAGCACATGAGTATTTAACCAGGTTCTTAAAATAGCAGCTTGTTGAGGGTCTTTGCGTTCTTTTTGAAGAATACCCATCTCTAGTTCTAAAATTGAAATTGAGGAGATAAACAGAGAGCCTACTGACTGTTTTTTTGCCCATTCTATAACATTTGGATCAGCTTTATTGATAGTTACTTTTCTTAATTCCGAAACGACATTGGTATCTAATAAAAACATTAATCAAACTCTACGGCTTTAATTGATGTACCACTTAGCTTTGGTGGCTCAAATTCAACGATATCGCTCTCTGGCATTGCCAATAAATCTACGATATTTTCTGAACTATCGGTTAATTTTCGATACTGCTCTATAGATACCAAAACATGAGACACTTTACCCCGCTCTGTAATTTGAACAGGTGAAAATAACGCAGCTCTTTTAACCGCCGTAGGATCTTGGTTGAATACTCTACTTGAGACTGTTTGAATTGTCATTTAATGACCCCTATTAAAAAATCAATGTACCTACAATACTACAAGGTGTTTTATAAATCAATTTCAACAGATATTTCACAGCAGTATAATTCATTAATATGGTTATGTAGTTAACCTAGAAGTAATTTTCATCTTCGGATACAAGGGTAGCGTCATCTTCAGGATTTCTGATCGAAGATCTATTGTACTTCGTACACTAGAGCGCCGATTGATAGACTTCTATTGATAGTTAATTAATCTGCAAATAGTAAGGTATTATCATCATCAAGCTCTGAATGAATAACAGGAAACAGCAATTGATAAGGAACTTGCCACTTTTCATTACCAACCAATAGAACGGCACGCTTTGGGTTTAATTTTACCACTTGTCCAGTATAGTCTTAATTATCTTGGCTATTAATAAAGGCAACCGAGCTACCAATATGCAGCTCAGCTTTTCACATGCCGCGTATATTGTTAGCAACAAGTTCGGTAGCAACGTGGTCAAGATTAAGATAATAAAAAGGGAGTGTCCAACGCTTACCCGTTTCAATTTCTTGTACTGTCGCTCTTGTGCGTTTTACCTCAAGAAACTCGCAAGCGATGGCTCTATTTTCCTCTTCACTAAAAAAATCTAGCTGCATACCTACAACCATTTTTTGTCGCAAGACATTAATACGATTAGGGTCTTCTAACAATTTATCAATAGCTACTTTTAACCGAAATAGCTCAAAGTCGCTTGCTGATTGCAGTGCTTGAAAAACAGATTGAATATTCATTTTTTAACGTTCCTTTGTATATGACTCTGGCTGGTTATCATCCTTGTGGTATATTTTATCAAATGAATTTAAGAAACAACAGCCAAGTTAACATTCAGCATTTCATCAAACGATGAACGGGGGCCGGTTTCAGTTCAGCCCTGTAGCTTCACCCACTTGACTGGGGATTCCTAATGGACGACCATTCTATTGTCAGTAAAAACGACTTGAATACTCAGGTTAAATGTTTTGATATGGCACAAAAACTAAGCAAAAAGCTTTTCGCAACAGGTGACGTTCTGTCGTCGTTTCACATCGTGATGTTGGTAATACAAGGTGAGTGCGTTTTTGTTACCAATAGCGCCATGGAACAAGTGACGGAAATCTTTGGCTAGGATTAACCAGTTTTCTTCGCTTATGTTTAAACGTTGTAGTAATTCAGGTTGCCTTTGGGCTATGTGCCCAGTTTTGTTTTCTCTGATACAGCGCCCTGTTAGATCAATTAACTCAAGATAGTCCTTTAGCTCAAACGGTAAGCCTTTAGGCATATGTTCTCTGGGGTTACCAACAAAAGGTTGTAAATTATCAGGTTGTTTACCCAATTTGGCTTTTATTACTCGTATTTTAACGCTGGTATGGGCTGAGTTTTCAGGAGTATCGGCTATATTGGCTCTTACAGGATTTAAATCAACATACACAATGCAAGCCGCTAGCGCGGATTCATCTAATAAAGCTTGTGATTTAAAACGACCTTCCCAAAACCGCCCTGTACAGTTATCTTCTAAGTTCGCTTGTCTGGCGATACTTTCATTCAGTATCCGCATAAACCAGCTGATATCCATTAACCGTTCACGGTAGCATTCTATCGTATCATTTAATGTAGAGAGTAAATAATCGGCTATTGTTTCATCTTTACTAAATTGCTGAGTAAGAAAGGTGCCTTTATAAAGTTGGTGCCAACGCTGAACAACCTCTTGCGGTGTCCATGCTTTGGCGCTTGCTTCATCGATGTAAAGCACCATATGAGTATGATTACTCATAATAGCATAGGCACAAACATCAATTGCAAACACTTGGCTTAAGGCAAGGAGCTTATCTTCTACCCAACCACGTCGGTGTTCAAAGCTTTTGCCTGTAACGTTGTCTTGACCACAAAGATAGGCCCGACGTACACAACGGGAAATACAATGATAATACGGAGTGTCACTTAAATTAATCAGTTGTTTTCTGGCGGTGGTCATTAATAAAGCCCTTCTATGCAAGATGCTTGATTTTTAAAGCATAGTAGGAGACTCTAACTTGATCAAGTTAGAGTGGGTGTCCGAGTTAAATTTTAGTAGGAGACTCTAACTTGATCAAGTTAGAGTGGGTGTCCGAGTTAAATTCCTCGAGTAAAATTCGAGTTAAATTTATTACATAAAAGAACTTAGCTTAGTTCACTTCACCTACGTATTTTCTTGCCCAAGCGCTGTAATTAGTTTCTGGCAAATCACAGTCAACATTACTAAATCTCCATTGCACTAGATCATCTGCCAATTTCTCGCCTACATGCCAATTTACGGTACACAGAGGAAATCTCTTTTCATCTGACGATTCGGTAATAGTGAAACTATAGCCACTGTCATCGTGTTCATAATAGCCCTTGGCTACTGCCTCTGTTGTTATAGATTCATTGTTTAGCTTAAAACACGTTGAAGTACAGCCTTCAGTTTCAGTGTTGGTTACATCTAAGGCGGTTAATTCACCATCGGCCAAATGCCAGATGGAAGCGTCGATAGTTTGACAGCTTTCTGCTTCAGTAGTAACTGGCGCTTTTTTGTCATTGCAAAAGCCCCAAACGCCCTCGTGATTGTCAGTAGAAGCTGTTTTCAACTCTTTTACTAGTCCACCGGATTGTTCTTGCTGTTCACTAGATGAATTATCAGAACAGGCAGATAAAAGCACCGTTGAAATACATAAGGCTAAAGTAATTTGTTTTTTCAAAATATCTCCAATTTATAGTTTATTTTCTCGTATACAAAAATGGGTAAAGCCAAATTATTGATACATAGCAGACAAACGATTATTTATTCAGATTTTGCTTTTTTGCTATTTGTTTTAAATAATTATCGAGCTCAGGTAAGTTTTTATAAATTAATTGCCCTGCAACTGTCGCGCTCATTGTTGACATTGTTGGCGCTATTTTTAGGAATTTCTTTCCAGTTTCTGTTTTATAAAAAGCCACTAAGTCTTTAAATTCTGCTTCAGAAAATATCAATTTATAACGTGCGGCAAGCAATTTTTCATATTCACCACTGGCGAGTACGGTATTTAACCAAACATCAACTTGCTGTTCTTGGCTTTTATAACTCGGCTCTTTTTCTAAAATCCGCCCCTTTAATTGTTTTTTGTAATTATCAATTAGCACTTCGTTAGTAAATAACTCAACGAATTGTAAGCTATACGGTTGCTGTTCAGATGCTATCACGGTTGAAGAGGCAATAGTCAGAAGTATGATTAATAATAAACTTTTCATTTTTCTCCTTAATAAAAAAGGGCCTTTCGGCCCTTTTAATGGTTTATCTAATTATTATCTACATTGTAGATTCAAATTAGAAAGAACGTCTAACATCTTGCGATTGTTCTTCACCGTTAGTACCTTCAAGCGTACTTTCAACTTGACCGTAACGTACATCAACATCGTTCGCAGGGTTAATAACTTCGTTACCACCAACTGTTAATGGATCAGTTGCTGCACCATCAGTTTGAACAACAGTAGGCGTAAGTTTAACAAAACTAAAACCAGTCGATTGTTGCACTATGTTAGCAGCAATAACTGCATTAATAGTTAACTCTGTGCCATCTGTATTAAATGAAGCACTAGTACCAGTTAACCAATCTTGGTCATTTGCATCATAAATTGCAAGTAATGCAGCTTGACCTGCAGCAACGTTAGCATGAGTAGTACTGTTTACGAACTCCTCAGGAGATACAGTACCGTCACCATTACCGAAACCAGCTCCATCAGAAGTAGCAACATCGGCTTGAAGGGCAGCTTGAACAGCAAGGGTATTAATGATACGGAAGTGAGATCTAATTTCAGTTAAATCCCAGCCATTAGTTATGTTAGTAGCTGTACCATCAAGCGCTCTCCAACCATCTTCAAGACCTACGTTAGCTACTGTAGATGCTGAATATGCGAATGGCGCTGCATTATTAGTTAAGCTAATTGGGTTGGTGGCTGTAATAGTAATATCAAATGTTGCATCAACACCTACAATACCATCTTCATCTAATGGACCAAACTGTACTTCAACACCAAATGGTATAATAGTATCAGTTGCTAAGTACATTGGTAAATCAGCAAGCGCTAAACGGAAAGCGTTAGTAGAAGAAACATTATCTTCTTGGCTATCAATTACACTATTACCGTTAACATCAACATAAAGGTCATGGTAATCATTCCATGCATTACCATTAGTATCTTCAACAGAACCCCAAGATAATAATGCGTGATTTAAATTATCACCACCTACTGTTTCAGGGAATGAGAACACACCTGTAACAGTTTCGGTTTCAGCACCGCCACCAAAAGTATCACCATCCATATCGGCAGTTGTTACTGTAGGAACTGCAATAGTACCTGAGTTAGAGAATGCAGCTCTTGCTGGTAGATTAGCACCTGACCATGTAAGTACTGTATCTCCTGCTGATGCTACCGCGTTAGTAACTAAAAGATTATTAATTACTGCACCTGTATCAGGGTTGATAACGTTAAGGCTAGCTGTTCCAGTTGTTGTTATAGCTTCGTTAAAGGTTACAACAAACTCTGTAGCCGTTAATTCAGCTTTAGCAACAAATGGAGGGATTGCATCAGCAATAACTACTAATGAATCAGATAGTGCAACGTTAGCATTTACTGTATCACTTACTGCACCTGTATAATCAATAACTGCGTTGTGATCTAAGTTAGCAAGGTTAACAACATCGTTAGTTGTCATTTGAACAAGACCGTGAGTCAAGTAGCTGTGGTAGCCATCTTGGTCAGTATCTGCTGCAATATAATCTTCATTACGTTTAGAGTTGTTTGCTACAAAACCTGTTAACGTTGTATTAGCAGCAGCACCAGATAGCGCAAAATCAACCGTTTGTCCTGTAACTAAGTTAATATTTTCTGAGAAAGCAACACCAACGTCAGCAGAGGTAGCAGCCCAGTTAGCAAATGCATTAACATCGTATACAAAGTTTGTGCCTGAAGTAACATAAGGCGCTGGAGTTGTTGCATCATTTAAGGTGTTACCATCTGCTAATGTTTTAAATACCGCTGTGCGGTTATTAAAGTTAGCATCATCTACAGGAAGTATGTCTTCTGCAAATAAACGTGGCGTAACATATAAGATTGGTGAGCCATCAGAACCTGAAGTACCAACGTTTGATAATTCACCACCATTAGCATAACCGTCGTCACTAGCAACTGAGTTTACGTGGTCAGCACCAAAAGTATCAGCATAGTTGTAGCTATCTTGAAGTACTGTAGTCGGTGCTACTTTATCTTCTAAAGTAACAGTGATTGGCGTACCAATGATGTTAAATGCAGCCGTTGGTGTAACAGTAATTTGATCAAGATGTGTTGCATCTTCAACTACAACTGTCCAAGTGCCAGCAGTAGTATCAACAGAAGTACTTACTATATTTGCTGTAAATGGAGATACAACTGAAGCAATAACACTAGTCGCATCATTTAAGTCGCCAGTAACTACTGCAGTGTCATCAATGATTGTTTGAGCACTAGTAGTATTCTTACGGTTCCAAAGCTGTTGTAACAAGTCTTCAGTTTGATCATGTTGACCGTTTAAGTTAGAGATAGTAGCTGAACCAGCGTTATCCCAAAAAACGCCAACTGCATCAATTGTATCGTCAGCAGCAATAGTTGTTTTAACTAATTGCTCACCAATGATTGTACCTGGATCAGTAATTGGTGCAATGTAAGTACATAAACGCGTTCTTACATATTCAGTTTTAAACTGAGTATCATTGATAGTATCAGAAGAAACACCAAACTCACTAGAACCAGTAGCACCTGCAGCAGTTGCAGCAGTTTCAGCAGTAGCTGCAGTAAAGCCAGCTAGAGTCTGTGAACCTAGAGCAACGACTGGAGTAGTAACAGTACCAGTTGCTGCAGCAGTCATCACAGCCGCTGTAGCAGCGTCACCATTAATAGCAGCAACAAGGTCTGCAGCAGTTGCACCACCAGTTATATCTATACCAACTGTAATACCACTTGCAGTAAGACCGAACGTTGCAGGACCAGCAGAATCAGTTACAATAACAGTTAAAGAATCACCCGAAACATCAGCAGTAGTGGCAGTAAAGATTACACTTGAACTAACATTTAATACGAATTCGTGACTTGAAGCAACAGCAGCAACAGCAGCAATAAAGCCAGTTGATGTACCAGCAACATCAAACACTAAGTTATCAGCGGCAACAGAATCGAATTCAGTACCTGAAGCATCACCAGTAATGATACGGTTTTCTGAAGTATCTTGATATTGGTAGCGAGGCATCCAAACAGAGAATTTAGTCATTTCTGGAAGAGCAGCAGCTAAAGTAATAGTCATTGATAAACCGTCATCAGCAACAACAGCAGAAGTTACGGCTTCAACTTTCTCACCAGCAGCAGAATTAGTAAAGCTAACTTGAGAAGTTACAATTACCGCATCAGTGTCAATTGCATCTTGATCTAATGCTTCATTAAAGCGAAGAACAATACCTTCAGTACCATCTTTACCTTGTGACAACACCTGCCATTTAAAGCCATCGTCAGTATTGTCAGTAATAACGCTATCAACAGAAGAAATGTATGGTGCAACGCCGTCATTTGAAGTGATAAGACAAACGTTTAAGTCACCAAGGTTATTAATAACGCCTTCTGCTGTAGTTGATACAGCAGAACTAGCCATAACGGCTTCAGTAGAGCCACTAGTAGAAGCACTGTAACCTTCAACAGTTAGATCAAAAAGAGAATCTGAAGGGATATCTGCAAAAGTGTACGAACCATCTGCTGCAGTCATAGCAGTAAATACCGGAACACCGATAGTTACGTTAGTGCCGTTGTTGGTTGTAGTATCTGTAGTAGTATCTATAGAATCAAAATCAAGTGCTACTTTAACACCCGCTGGTAATGCAGCGCCGGTATCACAGTCGCGTAATACACCGGTAAGAGTAGAAGCAAACTTAGGTAATTCTGCAGTTTGTGCTTGTGCTAAGAAACCGTCAAACCATGTAGTTTGTTCGCCAGAAGCATCAGTATTGCCCGTATTACCAGAAGTACCGTTATTACCTGAATCAACTTGAATATCTTCTGCTACTACGTTTACTGTAGCGCCAGCATAACCAGCTGGGGCAGTAATAGTAACGATATATGCTGGAGCAAGAGCTGCGCCTGCGGTTGTAACATCAGCATCAACTGCTTCGCCGTTCACACCATCTACACCCGGTGCAGGAACATCAGTAAAGTAGTAATAACCACTTGCATCAGTTTCTACTGATTGGCCTGCCAATGAAACCGTAGCACCCATTACAGGTAAGCCGTTAGTATCTAGCACTGTACCTTGTACAGAACCTGTACCTTGTACTTGCTCGAGAGTATTATCAACTGCTTCAGTTAATGTATCAGAAACAGTAGAGGCAGTATTTGCATCTCCATCTGAATCACCACATGCAGCTAAGCCAAAGCTTAGAACTACTGCTAGTGCTACTTTTGTTTTATAAAATTGAGTTTTATTAACCATTATAGTGTTCCTATTCACTTAAATATCATTGAGTACTACATATGTCGACCATATGAGTAAATTTTAATCCTGTTTTTTCGGTTTACAACATTATCATGCTTTACGGACAAACAATATCTATCTTCTAGTTTATTATTGACAGATAAAACTTACCGTAGAAACACTCTATTCATAGTTAAAACCTGAAACAATCCATTGTGGGAATTCTGCTTCAACCTAAACTTTACGTAACATATTAGCAACACGTAAAACAAAACATAACCTACAACCTAATTGTTTCAAAAAGATATTAACGTGATAATTTTTATTAATCAACACAAAAGTTAATTATTTCTTACATATACCGGGCTAGATCGTTAAAAGTTGTTATAGAATGTAATTTCATGTACAAAACACGATATTATTATAGATATTGCCAACGCCAAATAGGTCAAGTTTATACAGCTTTTAATCGTTCATTGAGAGTGAAACTGTGCACAGACAAGGCCTTGAGAAGATGACAGTTATTCAAGACAGTAACTATTGTACCTTCTAGTAAACTATTTTCTATAGCGTCCAGCTCAAATCAAGAATACCGTATATATTGCTGGTAAAGCTGCCACTTGGAGTGGCTCAACAAAACCTATTCTTTGTTGGACTTACTTTAAAAATATCAATTATGCATAAAAGAAGGTGTATTGTTCAGGATTAACTTAAGCAGTCTAAAATTCACATTTTGAAGTGATTGGGGTATAACTGGGAGTATATACAAGCAGTCTTATCTAAATCAATAACGCTGCTCTTGCCGTATGACTACTACTATATACCTTTAAATTACAGCCTATTTAACTAACGCAAGACATAACAGCAAGCGTCATCTTTGAAATCTTTGATCAAAGTACTATCGTATTTTAGACATTAGATCCCCGATAAGAAACCACGGGGTGACGTCCTGAGCCAAGTGCATAGGCTAAGGCATGTTAAATTATTTAGCGATTGCTCGAATGGCTAAATTATAAAGAAAAAAGGTAACTAGAAAGCCTAGTAACATTATTGATTCTGCAATATTAAAATATTCACCTGCAAGCCCTATTGCCGAAAGCACTACCGCTGCAATTGAAATAAGCACCAGAGTTTGTTGTGAACTAAAGCCTACACGTTGAAATATATGGTGAAGGTGGTCTCGGTCAGGTTTAAAAGGGGATTTGCCATTTTTATAGCGTCTAACAACAATCGCTAGCATATCCATAAGCGGTATAGCGCATATCCATAACGCAGTAACAGGTCTAAAAGAAGCTTGTTCACCTTGTGTTCCCATGGTTAACAGCCATATAACGCTTAAACCAACAAACATGCTACCGGCATCACCCATAAATATTTTTTTAGTGTTTTTACCCAAGAGTTTTTTAAAGACACCTAAGTTAAACATTAAATACGGAACGGTAGCAGTCGCTAAAATTAGCGGATAACTTAAATAGTCTGTTTGGCCACTCATGATAAATAAAATAGCAATAGACGTGAAAGTGTTAATGCTTAGGCTACCTATTAAGCCATCAATACCATCAATCATATTATAAGCGTTAATAACAACAATAATTGCTATATAGGTAAAAAGTATTCCCATTGGGCCAAGGCTAATATCACCAGTACCAAATAAATCACCTACATTTGAGATGTATCCACCAACACCATATATCATCAAGCTGGCGATAATTATTTGACCAATAATGCGCACACGCACGCGTAAATCAAATTTATCGTCTAAAACGCCAATAAAAACCATCATCGCCGATGCGATTAAATACATACGTAATTCAAGGGTGTTAGGTAACCAAAGAAGACTAGCAGCAAGCACTGCTATAAATATTGAAATGCCACCAATAAGCGGAATATGACCTGAATGCTGTTTTCGTTCGTTCGGTTTATCAACTAAACCCATGTCAATTGCAACAGGTTTGAAAAATTTTATCGCTAAGAATGCAAAGCAAAAAGCGGTTAATGCTGTAGCAACAAATATAGTCATGTTGAGTTAAGTTCCGTAACGTTCCTGTTTACGATTTAATTGCGCATCGTTATTTCAGTTGGTACTTTTAGGTATAAAATTTTTCAAATACAACACACTGCGTTTATTGTGGTCTTAGATTAAACGCGAATGAAACCGAAAATTTTAGCGATTTATTATTGTCGGCGGGGATTATACTAGAGTTTTTACTTTATTGCAGTTTTAATACTGTAGTTTTAATTAATAATGGTTTTTACACGCTTGCTTAACTCAGGAATTCTTTGTAAATGTCATCTTCGAAGTTTCTGATCGAAGATCTCTTGCGCTTAATACACGAGATCCCCAACTAAGACACTACGGGGATGACATTCCTGAGCCATATATACCCGCTCCACTTGAAGATGCTCGTTTCAGGAAGTCTGAGCGATTCATAATCAAGGCATATTTTTTTATTAAGGGTATTCCCTTAAAAAGAAATGTAACGCAGAGTATGATTTGCTCAGCCTTCCCCAAGGGGCTGGTTTAGAAACGCTTTATGCTGCGTTATTTATTTCGACAAGGGAACAACCATTCTCTTCAATCAATGCCTTGCTTAAAGGCGTTTCTAATTCCAGCTGAATCATGCATCTTCAGGTGGAACGGGTATACATAGGCACGTTAACTTATTTTTTAGAGAAGTAACGAATCAATACAATCAACACAGACAGCATTCCACCAAGTATAGTCCCTAGCATCACAATTAAGGCACGTTTAGGTTTTGCCTTTTCTTCTGGAATTTGCGCAGGGTCAATCGTTTTCAAAACGTATTCTGCTTTAACTTTTGTTAACATCATGTTTTTTGTTTGCTCTTCAATAAGCTGATAAAAAACGGTTTCCATAGAAGCTACATGAATGTCTTTTAATTGAGCAGTTAAATAGTCAATAGAGTCTTGCGCTTCTTTTTGATATTGATCTCTCATAAATTCATTTACGTCACTAATTAACCAGTTTAGCCATTGCTGAGCCAACATAGGTGAATAATGCTCAAGGTTTACAGTAATCATTGATGTGCTTTTATCTTGTGACACGTTCAGTAACTCAGAAAATACTACAAAGCCCTCCCACAAGGATGGTTTTGCCGTTTTAGGTGCTTTTGCTTTTCGTAGCCATTTATTATTAGCTTCATCATATAGTTCATCATCTATAATCAGAGTATTCGTGGCCATATCCCATTCTTTACCAGCCATAAGTGGCACTAATAAATTATGCTGTTCAATGAATTTTTGAATAAATGTTCGTGACTTTATAATTTCTAAGGCTAAATCTGTTTTATTACTTGCCCCGCCCCCTAAATTTATTCCTGCCATATTAGCTAAGCCACCAAACTGACCCGCTAGTGCAGACAAACCACCCGCACCTCCATCAGTAGATGTTGGTGCTAATAATGCAGAAGCTTTATAAACATTAGGTTGTGAAAGTGCATAATAAATAGAGGCGACAGCAAAAACAAAACTAATAAGAATTATTACTATTTTCCCAGCCCAAACAGCGCGCCATAATTCAGCCAAATCAATCTCATCATCTTTAGCTTGATTTTGTTGCATTTGTGCTAACAGCATTTGCTGTTGTGCAATGATCGAATTATCCGAAGAAAACTGATTTGCTTCATTCACTTTTTGAGAGTTGTTACTTTCCACGCTATTTCCGTCGTTATTTTCAATTATTTTAGACACTTAATTATTTCACCAATAAGCCTACATTGCTGCTAAGACTCTATTTATGCTTGATATCAGCCCAACACAAACCAAGGAGAAACGCATTAAATTCCGCTAATCGCCGCTATGGCAACCGCGGTGTTATACATGATAGTGGTCGCACTGGTCCATAAAGTTATGTTACTCATATACTCAGAATCAAGTGGCACTACAACGGTATCACCGGGCTTCATATTATTACCCGCATGGCTTGCAAACCAATTACTACTTTCCATTAGTTTTATGCTGCCATTAGCGGCAATAATATAAACTCTCTCTTCATCAGCACGTTTTTTACTACCACCACTTTGTGCTAAGTAATCTTGCGCAGTTAAGTTTTTATCGTATATATGAGAAGAAGTGACCTGTACTTGACCAATAACATTCACTGAGTTTTTCATGGTTGGTACGTAAAGTACATCACCATCTTCAAGTAAAATATCGTAATCATTTTCTTTAACTACTTTTGGTAGGTTCAGTACTAAGCGACCAACCGGTTGTAATTTAGTAAGATCTTCTAGCATAGTTTTAACTTCACTATAAGATTGCGAATAGTTACTGTCTGATAAAGATTTAGATGCCATTTCAATGCGTAAATCACCTGCTAATTTAATCAAGTTTTGTAACTCTAGCTCTTTTAATTTAATCCGAGTAAATACCGAACCTTCTTGATGAGCAAAACGCGTAAAGCCACCTGCTTTCTCTATCAAATCAGATAAGCTCTCACCACGACGAATGGTATATGTACCAGGAAAAACAAATTCCCCTCGTAATTCAATTACATGGTTTTCACTCCACGCAGGAATTTGATGAATATTTAATCTATCTTTACTTTGCAATAAAACATTCTCGTTTTCTTCACCCTGTAATGCTGCAGTTAAATTCACTGAAATAGAATGTTTACTCACAAGTTGATTACGAACTTGATTGCGAGTAAGTTCTGCACGCGCTAAATATGCAGATTCATTTAAACCACCTGCGGCAGCAATTAAATCATCAATTCGGCCATTACGTGCCAGAGGATAAACACCAGGAAATTTAACCGCACCATCAATTTCAATTAATTGAATAGGTTGCCCTGAACCGCCTTGGTTTTTCAGTTTTTGAATGATTGGTAGTAAAAAACGTTGTCGAGAAAATAAAGCGAGTTTTTTGATATTAATTTCTTCTTCAACTTCACCACCTGACATTTGTACAATAGATTGATTTATCAGTTTGGATGTTTCATCTACGTTGATTTCAGCCAGTTTATTTAAATGATCGTACTTCTCCCAAAACTGTTTGGTTTTAAAGTTTTCTTTGGCTAATTGTTTCTCTTTATTAAAGAGCTCTTCTTGCGTGTATGCAAGCATATCAAGCGACAAATTATTTTCGTCTAATTTAGCGACACGAGAAAAAACCAATAATTTATCATTTGCTTGTAATAAAAGGTTATCTTCAGATTCAGGGTTAGTAATAGCTTTAGCAAGTCCAAATTGTAAAACTTCTATGCGACCTGCCAGATCGATTTCTCTAATAATCAAACTATAATTTAAATCAGCACTCGCTAATAAATGTGACTTAACATGAGGTAATAAGTCAGTAACTTTTTGCCCTTGTTGCCATTGATATTTTCCAGGACGAGTTAATGCTCCAATTAGGGTAATTGACTGTGAAAACATATCAGCTGCTTTCATTACTCTGACAAAATCACCCGCTTGTGCTTTTGACGACAGTTGCTTAGCATTAGTAAAGTCGATATTAACAACACTGCGTAAGTTATTTTGATTATAGCGTTCAATAATGGTCGATTTTGCATAAGCACTTGGTAATAAACCTCCGGCCATCGTTAATACATTTGCAAAGTCATCTTCCGCGACTAATTCGTAAATAGCTGGACGGCGTACTTCGCCGTCAATTGATATGGTTTTACCAACAGGTGCAATAAAAACCACATCACCTGATTGTAATAACACGTCATTGCTAGAGTCACCTTGAATAAGCAAATCGTATAAGTCGAGTGTCTTTACCAATTTACCAGCACGTTTTAGTTTTATATTACGTAAACTCCCTATATCACTAATACCGCCTGCAGCAAAAATGGCATGGGTTATACTTGAGAGTGAACTTAAATTGTATGGACCTGGTTTATATGCATCCCCCAAAACAAAGATTCGCATGGAGCGTAATGACGCTATGCCAATAGCAACATCAACACCAATGATTTTTTCTTTAATTTTTGAAATTAATAAACCTTTCATCTCAACAAAAGACAAACCAGCAACCGCAAAAGGTCCAAAAGATGGAAAAATAATTTGACCTTCTCTGTTTACTTCTAACTCTAGTTCTTTGCTCTCTTTACCAAAGACTTGAATAGAAATTTGGTCACCAGGCGCTATTATATAATCGGCAGGAATAGCAATATCCATGGTTGGCGCAAAGGTTTGTGGTGAATTAGCAAATACGTCATAACCAAAAGGTTTTAGTTCCTTTATTTGTTCAAAATCGTCCTCTTGTTCCTCTTCATTTAGAACAGGGTTCCCCTCTAGATCAAATTGAGTACCCCGAGGGTAACGTTGACTATTTTCAGTCAGTTGACTCTCACTACCCTCCCCTGACAATTGCCCTTTAATCTTATTAATATCACCAAGTTCAATTCCCATACTTTTAGCTAGCGCTTGCTGCTGCGATGGTGATAGTTTTGTAAACATATCTATCTGGGTTTGGCTCACTTGATAAGACATAGCTTGAGTTGAAAAAATTAATATAGAAAAAGCAACAAAATGAAATGTAAACTTCGTTAGCAACTGGGTGAGTTTATTAAAGAACTTTTTAGTGATCATAATCATTAGCGCAAAGATGTTCCTATCATGCGGTTTCCTTGGCCAATGAAACATACTTAAGCTTGGCAGGAATAAAGAGTTTTTTGAGCATTATTGCTCAGATTAACAACGCCGAAGTTTAACAGCATAGTAACAAGCAAACAAACAAATGTCTGATACAGTAACAATTTACAACAATTATCTACCCTTACAATGCTTTATCAGATAAGCAATGTAAGTACTTTAATACCAATCAGATTGATTAATGGTTCAAATTTAAATGAGGATAAATCTTCAAGAACAAGGCGCTTGATTGAGCTATAGCTAGCTATTGGGATTGAAAGCAACGAAGTTATTGAGTATTTAATACATTTAAAATGATCACTTAGCTAGCCTGATTGGTATAACAAGTCTACTACTTTTTATTCTTTTCAATTGATGGCTGTGGAATAACCTTTGGCTTTACACACTGGGGAGTATTACCTGCATTTACCTCAGCTAAATAGTATGGCTGAGAAAGCGTTAAATGCTTATTTAATTGTTTAATACGTGTTTCATTTGAAGGATGGGTCGACATAAACTCAGGTGGTGCATCTTTACTCAATTTTGACATATTCTGCCATAAGTGAACACTCGCTTGTGGCGCAAAACCGGATCGAGCCATTAAATCTTGACCTATAATGTCTGCTTCACTTTCATGAGAGCGACTATATGGCATGATAACGCCATATTGAATGCCAATTCCTAACCCGGCAACCCAAAGGCCTTTATTGTCAATATCACTTGCCCCTAACGCAATCGCCGCAACTGCCATTCCAACATTTGACATTTTATTTGCTGACAAACGTTCATTGGAATGATGTTCAATTACATGCCCTACTTCATGGCCAATAATTGCAGCTAACTGATCTTGATTTTCAGTCACCTGTAAAATACCAGTATAAACTCCTATTTTACCACCGGGTAAAGCAAAGGCATTTACTTGTGCTGAATCAAATACTACCACCTCCCACTCACCTTGATGAGCCGACTCTGCTATATTCGCTGTGATTGCATCAGCAACGCACAATACAAAGTCATTAGTCGCTTTATCTTTACTTATTGGGATTTCTTTTTTCATTTTATCAAATGAGGTTATTCCCATGTGATTTAATTCTGCATTTGAGTACAGTGATACTTGCTTACGCCCTGTTGAAGAGGTTGAACAAGCCGATAGCGCTAACAAAATAAAGCAAACAGAAAAAAGTTTTTTCATAACAGTAAGTATATTTAGGTTAAAAAATCATAATAACATTATAACCTTATTTTTAAGATAACATCCTGTAATAAAAAAGATGCCTAACGTATAACGCCCTTAACGACTCTACATATTGCTTCTTGAAGTACTATTGTTTTGCGCATAAAAAAGCCGAGGCGTGCTCGGCTTTTCAGATTTATCATTTTATATCATTTAAGAGAAGCAAAGCTTACGCTTTATCCTACTAGGGCTAACAATATACCCGCTGCAACCGCAGAGCCAAGTACACCAGCTACGTTAGGGCCCATAGCATGCATAAGTAAGAAGTTATGCGGATTAGCTTCTAAACCTACTTTGTTTGCAACCCTAGCAGCCATTGGTACAGCTGAAACACCTGCTGCACCAATTAGTGGGTTAATAGGCACTTTAGAAAACTTGTTCATTACTTTAGCCATTAATACACCTGATGCTGTACCGATAGAGAAAGCAACAGCGCCTAAGCCTAAAATACCTAAGGTTTCAATATTCAAGAATGCTTCTGCACTAAGTTTTGAACCAACACCCAAGCCAAGTAAAATAGTAGTGATGTTAATCAATTCGTTTTGTGCCGTTGAGCTTAAGCGATCAACCACACCAGATTCACGCATCAAATTACCTAAACAGAACATGCCAACTAGCGGCGTTGCTGCAGGTAAGAAAAAGATCGTCATGAGCAGCACACCTAATGGAAAAATAACTTTTTCAATTTTAGTTACTGGACGAAGTTGCGCCATTTCAATTTTACGTTCATCTAACGTGGTTAACGCTCTCATAATAGGCGGCTGAATAATAGGAACTAACGCCATATACGAATAAGCTGCTACAGCAATAGCACCAAGTAATTCAGGCGCAAGTTTTGTTGCTAAAAATATTGCTGTTGGACCATCCGCGCCACCAATAATAGCAATGGCTGATGCCTCTCTTAATGTAAACTCAATACCAGGAACAGCATTAAGTGCAATGGCACCAAATAAGGTAGCAAAAATACCGGTTTGTGCTGCAGCCCCTAAAAGCAAGGTTTTAGGGTTAGCGATTAATGCGCCAAAATCTGTCATGGCTCCCACGCCCATAAAAATGATCAATGGGAAAATACCAGTTTCAATACCGCCATGATAGACATAACTTAAAAAACCACCCACTTCACTAAAACCAGCGAGCGGAATATTAGTTAACACTGCCCCAAACCCCATGGGCAATAATAATAGCGGTTCAAAACTTCTAGCAATGGCGAGGTAAAGTAAACCACAACCTACTAGCATCATGATCACCTGGCCTAACTCAAAGTTAGCTAAACCAGTTGATAACCATAATTTATTTATCGAATCCATGGTATCCCCTATGAAAAGCTAAGTAAGGCATCACCAACAGAAACAGAATCGCCCTCTTTAGTGTGTAAACTAGTAATAACACCGGCATTTACCGCACGGATTTCAGTTTCCATTTTCATCGCTTCCATAATGATAACAACGTCACCTGCTTCAACAGAGTCACCTTCACCGACAAGCACTTTAAAAATATTACCTGACAAAGGTGCATTCAAAGTTTCTTCCGCTGTGATAGATGCGGATTGCTTAATAGCATCATCACCTGCTGGGTGAGTAATCGCTTCAATAGAGCCACCCGGCGCCACAACAACATCATAAATTTTACCATCGACACTGACTGCATAGCTTTCTGGTTCAGTGGTTGAGCTTGACTCTGATGATTTAGCCACTTGAGCACTTGCTTTAGTAGGAATAGGTTCAAAAGCAGCAGGGTTATTACGGTTCTCTAAGAACTTCAAACCAATCTGTGGGAATAAAGCATAAGTTAAAACGTCATCAATAACTTCATCTGCCAGAGAAATACCTTTTTCTTTAGCTAACTCTTGCAATTCTGTCGATAACTTATCTACTTCAGGGTCAAGCAAGTCAGCTGGGCGACAAGTAATCACTTCTTTACCGTCTAAAACACGTGCTTGTAGCTCAGCATCTACTGGCGCTGCAGTTATACCATACTCACCTTTTAATACACCGGCAGTTTCTTTGGTGATAGATTTATAACGCTCACCTGTGAGAATATTTAATACTGCCTGTGTGCCAACGATTTGTGATGTTGGCGTGACTAATGGTATATAGCCTAAGTCTTTACGAACTTTTGGAATCTCAGTTAGTACTTCATCAAACTTATCGCTTGCGCCTTGCTCTTTAAGTTGATTTTCCATGTTAGTTAACATGCCACCTGGTACTTGTGCCGTCAAAATACGCGCATCAACACCTTTTAAGCTACCTTCAAACTCAGCATATTTTTGTCGAACATCGCGGAAGTATGCCGCAACTTTAGCCATTTTTTCTATATTTAAACCCGTATCACGTTTACTGCCTTCAACAATAGCCGCAATTGTCTCTGTTGGTGAGTGACCATAAGTCATACTCATTGAAGAAATTGACGTATCTATAACGTCGATACCGCTATCAATTGCTTTCATTTGCGTTGCAATGCTTAAGCCAGTAGTAGCATGACAATGTAAAGCTATAGGTAAAGCAACAGTCTCTTTAAGACGACTAATAAGCTCAGCGGCATCGTAAGGTTTTAATAAACCTGACATATCTTTAATACATAAAGAGTGTGCCCCCATATCTTCAAGCTGTTTGGCCATAGTCAACCAACCGTCAAGCGTGTGAACAGGGCTTTCGGTATAACTTAAAGTACCTTGTGCATGGGCACCCACTTTAACAGCGGCTTTAATAGATGTTTGTAAATTACGAACATCATTCATTGCATCGAAAATACGGAACACATCTACACCATTAATATGTGCTCTCTCAACAAATTTTTCGACCACGTCATCAGCATAGTGACGGTAACCTAGAATATTTTGACCACGGAACAGCATTTGTTGTTTCGTTTTTGGCATAGCCTTTTTTAACGCACGAATACGTTCCCAAGGATCCTCACCTAAATAACGAATACATGAATCAAACGTTGCTCCACCCCATGACTCAATAGACCAATAACCTACATCATCAAGTGTTGATGCAATTGGCAACATGTCTTCTAAACGAAGTCTTGTTGCTAAAATGGATTGATGTCCATCCCTTAAAACAACTTCGGTAATACCTAATGGTTTGCTCATGATTATGCCCTTATTTTTTTGAATTCTGTTGAGAGTGCTTTTGGCGATATCGGCTTACCGACCCGCTTATTGCTGCAACAATTGCGGGAGATATCTCACCGCTAGCAGCTTTATTATTTTTTTTATTCGAACGATTAATAGTTGGAGCAATAGGATCAGGGAATGTATCCGCTAATTTTGCTAACACTGTAGTAATAAATAATATCAATAAGCTTAAAAAAGCAAATACAACCACCATTCCGGTTATCATAAGAGTGCCAGCTTCTAAAAACTGTTGTTCCATACTGTTCATTTTTTATTCTCATTCGTAAATTTCAGAAATTAGAATAATCACTCCAATTATTAAAAACAAACATTATTTTGCAGTTTCAGAAAAATAATTTCACGTCAAGCCATAAAACTGTAATATTCAGTCTTTTTTACTAATTATTCATACAAAATAGAATAAACAAGATACTGTATACAATATAAACCTATTGAATATGTGCTTTATAGCGTGAATACACCTTATTTTATACAATATACATTAGGGTGAGTTTTATGCATTTATCATGCATATTATTCAACTTAGAAGTTTAATACAAATTAACTACAACTGAATCAGTATAAAAATCATTCATAATATCTATTGAACTATCTAAATAACTTCAATGGATATAAGCACTAAAACACTGAATTAAGTAATACAAATATTATTGAGTCTAGGATATGGTGGCCGTAAAAAACATTTCAGGGCAAAGCGCTCGATTCCCCAATATTATGAGCAACAAAGAATTTAGGCTGTTTAAAGGCGGTCAGTTAATTAGAAAGTAGTAATACTCTCTATCAAAGAAAATTACGATTAGTTCAAGAATCGAACCTACCATCACCAAAGAAGTCGCTGTACTAAATATAAACTACCTAGTGGGATAGTGTTTGAGTACATTTATTTTAGACATAAAAAAACCCAGCCAAAGCTAGGTTTTTTTACTTTCTGCTCTCAGTAAGAGTGAGAAATGTGGTGGGCGCGGCAGGAGTCGAACCTGCGACCGCCTGGTTCGTAGCCAGGTACTCTATCCAGCTGAGCTACGCGCCCTGGGTGTATTTATTTTTCAGCTTTATACTAGCTTATCTTCATTATTTAATCACTTGAGAAAAGTGCTGGACGTGACAGCAGATGAACCTTTCGGTTATACAGCGCCTGGTTCGTTTTCTATGAACCATCCTATTCTTTATTTTAACACTTGAAAAAAGTGGTGGGCGCGGCAGGAGTCGAACCTGCGACCGCCTGGTTCGTAGCCAGGTACTCTATCCAGCTGAGCTACGCGCCCTCATAAACTATGTTTTACATCTTAG